>Ga0302046_10000085_pt1 | contig 94177 bp, 82 predicted proteins | sample RVTome_11_FD_200261 | JGI IMG/M metagenome (GOLD analysis project Ga0302046, IMG submission 200261) | Soil microbial communities from uranium-contaminated site in the Upper Colorado River Basin, Wyoming, United States - RVT147D111 (version 2) ... | reverse complement strand
TTGCGCCAGCCCGCCGATGTGGTCGGCGTGGTGGTGCGTGACCAGGATGGCCTCGAGCGCGAGCCCGCGGCGCGCCAGCGTTTCGAGCACCGGGCCGGCGTCGCCCGGATCCACCACGACCGCCCGGCCGGCGCGCTCGAGCAGCCAGAAATAATTGTCGGTGAACGCCGCAATGGGGCTGATCTGCAACTCGCTCATGCGGGTATCATGCTCCCAGTCATGATTTCGAGCGTCGCGGCATGAGATTCGTGCGCCGGGGCGGCACCCCGTTGACGCGCCATACCCTGGAGCTGTGGCTGCGCTCGCCGCGCGGCCGCCGCCTGCTGGCGCTCGAGGAACGCGAGCTCCGGCGCGTGCTGCCGGACCTTTTCGGCCGCCACGTGCTGCAGGTCGGCAGCTGGGGCCGCGGCGGCAGCCTGCTGGGCGCCAGCGAGATGCTGCACCGCGCCGTGCTCGGCACGGTGCCGGAATTCGGCGCGAGCGCGCTGTCGGAGCCCGAGCGCCTGCCGATCCAGGAGAAGAGCGTTGACGCGGTGCTGCTGCCGCACTGCCTGGAATTCTCGCGCTCGCCGTACCCGGTGCTGCGCGAAGCCAACCGCATCCTGTCCGACCGCGGCCGCCTGCTCATCCTCGGCTTCTCGCCATGGAGTTTCTGGGCCTGGCGCCAGTGGCTGGGCCTGCGCTACCGCGCCTTCCCGCCGGGGGCGCGCTTCATCAGCCTGGGGCGGCTGTCCGACTGGCTCGAGCTGCTCGACTTCGAGATCTGCGAGGCGCGTCGCTACGGCGTCGGCTTTCCGTGGACGCGGCCGTTCTCGGACGAAACCGGCGGCCTGGCGCGCTTCTTCCGCGGCTGGTCGGAGGGTTACCTCGTGGTCGCCAAAAAGCGCGTGATCCCGATGACGCTGCTGGGCAGGGTGCAGCGCGCGGCGGTACGCCCGCTGATCGGCGGGGTCACCATTCCCGGCGCGCACACGCGCAACCCGTGAAGGACGTCGTGATCTACACGGACGGCGCCTGCCGCCGCAATCCGGGCCCGGGCGGCTGGGGTGCGGTGCTGCGCCACAACGGCCGCGAGCGGCGCCTGCACGGCGGCGAAAAGGCGACGACCAACAACCGCATGGAGCTGATGGCCGCGATCCAGGCGCTGGAGACGCTGCGCGAGCCGTGCGACATCAACCTGCACACGGATTCCAATTACGTGCGCCATGGCATCACCGAGTGGCTGCCGCAGTGGCGCCGCCGCAACTGGAAGACCGCCGACAAGAAGCCGGTCAAGAACCAGGACCTGTGGCAGCGGCTCGATGCGGCCACCGCCCGCCACAAGGTGCGCTGGCACTGGGTCAAGGGCCACAGCGGCCACGAGGGCAACGAGCTGGCCGACCAGCTGGCCAACAAGGGCGTGGACGAAGTGCTGGGGGCCGCGAGTGTCTGAGCGCCAGATCGTGCTCGACACCGAGACCACCGGCCTCGAGCTGACCCAGGGCCACCGCGTCATCGAGATCGGCTGCATCGAGCTGGTCAGCCGCCGCGTGTCGGCCAGCGAGTTCCACCATTACCTGAACCCGGAGCGCGAGATCGACGCCGGCGCGCTCGCGGTGCACGGGCTCACCCGCGAGTTCCTGCTGGAGAAGCCGCGCTTCGCCGAGGTGGCCGGCAGCCTGCTCGAGTTCCTGCGCGGCGCCGAGCTGATCATCCACAACGCCGAGTTCGACGTCGGCTTCCTCAACGCGGAGCTGGCGCGCGCCGGCTTCAGCGAGCGCATCGACACGCTGTGCCGCGTGACCGACACCTGGCAGCTGGCCAAGAAGCTGCACCCGGGCCAGAAGAACGGCCTGGACGCGCTGTGCAAGCGCTACGACATCGACGACTCCGGGCGCGAGCTGCACGGCGCGCGGCTCGACGCGCGCCTGCTGGCCGAGGTCTACCTGGCGATGACCGGCGGCCAGGCCACGCTGGTGCTCGACCGCGCGGACGCCGCGGCCGGTCCGGCCGCGGGGCCGGGCCTGGCCGACCTCGGCGAGGAGTCCGGGCCGCTAATCGTGGTCACGGCGAGCGCGGCTGAACTGGCGGCGCACCGCGAGCGGCTGGCGGCGATCGCCAGGAAGACGGGCGACCGGCTGGTGTGGCGCGCCGACCTGGCGCCGGCCTGAGCAGGCACGCATGCTCAACCTGGGATTCGACCGCCTCGAAGGCGGCCGCCTGACCGGGCCCACCGGCTTCGGCCAGCCGACGCTGGTGGTCAACGTCGCCTCGGAGTGCGGCTACACGCCGCAGTACGCGGAGCTGCAGCAGCTGTGGGAACGCTACCGCGAGCGCGGCCTGGTGGTGCTGGGCGTCCCGTGCAACGATTTCGGCGCCCAGGAGCCCGGCACGCCCGGGCAGATCGGCGCGTTCTGCCAGAAGAACTACGGCGTGGGCTTTCCGCTCGCGGCCAAGACCGGCATCGTCGCGGCCGCGGGGCGCCATCCGTTCTACCAGTCAGTGGTGCGCGCGCTGGGCGAGGACCACCTGCCGCGCTGGAACTTCCACAAGTTCCTGGTCGACGCCGACGGCGAGCTGCTCGGCAGCTGGCCGTCGAAGGTGCCGCCGCTGGCGCCGGAGATCACCGGCGCGATCGAAGGCGCGCTCTGAGCGGGCGGGCGGCCGCCCCTAGGGCGCCACCGCGCGCCGCACCTGCTCCACGATCGCGTCCTGCCGCTCGGGCGTGAGGTAGGCGTCGAACGGCAGCGCCAGCACGCGCGCGGCGGCGCGCTCGGCATGCGGCACGCGCGCGCGCTCGTCGCGATAGGGGCCTTCGCGGTTCAGCGTGGTCGGGTAATACACGCCGGTGGCGACCCCGGCAGCCTTCAGCCGCGCGCGCACCGCGTCGCGATCGTCGACCTCGATGGTGTACTGCGCGTAGACGCTGGTTGCCGGCGCGCGCACCACCGGCGTGCGCACCACACCGGCCAGCAGCCGGTCGTAGCGCTGCGCGATCTGCGCGCGGCGCTCGACTTCGCCCGGGAATACGGCGAGCTTGGCCAGCAGGATGGCGCACTGGATCGAGTCGAGCCGGGCGTTGAGGCCGACGCGCGCGTAGCGGTAGGTGGCCGACTGCCCGTGCACGCGGATCTCGCGCAGCACCCGCGCCAGCTCGTCGTCACCGGTGAACACCGCGCCGCCATCGCCGTAGCCGCCCAGCGGCTTGGACGGGTAGAACGAGGTGCCCGCGACGGTGGTGAGACCGCACGACGGCTTGCCGCGCCAGGTCGCGCCCAGGCTCTGCGCCGCGTCCTCGATCACCGGCAGCCGGTGGCGCGCCGCGATGGCATTGATCGCGTCGAAGTCGGCGCACTGCCCGAACAGGCTCACCGGCATGATCGCGCGCGTGCGCGGCGTGATCAGCGCCTCGATGCCGGACGGGTCCAGATTGTAGGTGTCGGGGTCGATGTCGCCGTAGACCGGCGTGGCGCCCACCAGGCGGACGACTTCGGCGGTGGCGACGAACGTGAACGGCGTGGTGATGACCTCGTCGCCCGGGCCGACGCCGAGCGCCATCAGCGGCATCAGCAGCGCGTCGGTGCCGCTGGCCACCGCCAGGCAGTGGCGCACGCCGGCGGCGGCGGCAAGGCGCTCCTCGAGCTCGCGCACTTCGGGGCCGAGGATGTACTGGCCGTGCTCGAGCACGGCTTTGATGCGCCGGTCGACGTCGTCGCGGATGCGCGCGTATTGCGCGCGCAGGTCAATGAGCATGCCGTCTTCCGCGCGCCGCGCCCTCGGCCAGGCGCCGGGCGATCTCGAGCGACAGCTCCAGCGCGCGGCGCCCGTCCTCGCCGCTGACCGCGGCCGCCTGGCGGTGCCGCACGGCGTCGAGAAACGACTCGATCTCGGCCTGCAAGGCATCGCCGGCCAGCTGCAGCTGCTCGAGCTGGATCTCGCCGGCGGGCGACTTGCGGCACACGGTCAGGTGCTGCTTGCCCAGGTCGGCGGAAAAATAGGCGTCGGGCTGGAACACGCGCAGCTTGCGCTCGACCTTGAGGCTGACGCGGCTGGCGGTGACGTTGGCGGTGCAGCCGTTGGCGAACTGCAGGCGGGCGTTGGCGATGTCCGGGGTCGTGGTCAGCACGGCGACGCCGGTCGCGTCGATCGAAGTGACCGGCGCGCCGACCAGCGCGCCGATCAGGTCGAGGTCGTGGATCATCAGGTCCAGCAGCACGTCGACGTCGGTGCCGCGCGGCTTGTACGGCGCCAGGCGATGGCACTCGATGAACAGCGGGCCGTCCACGCGCTTGAGCATCTCGCGCATCACCGGGTTGAAGCGCTCGACGTGGCCGACCTGCAGCACGCGGCCGCGCTCGCGGGCCAGCGCCACCAGGCCGTCGGCCTCGCCCAGCGTCACGGCGATGGGCTTCTCGACCAGCACGTGCAGGTTCGCCGACAGGCAGGCGTGCGCGATCTCGTAGTGCGCGGCCGCCGGCACGGCGATGCTGACGGCGTCCACCCGGCCGAGCAGGTCGTGGAAGTCGGCGCAGGCGGCGGCGCCGAGCGGGCCGGCCACGCGCTCGGCGCGGCCCCGGTCGACGTCGGCGACGCCGACCAGGCGCGCCCCGGGGCACGCGGCGTACTTGCCGGCATGGTGCTGGCCGAGGTGGCCGGCGCCGATGACGGCGACGTTCAGCGCATCCATCGGGAACGCTCCCCAGATCCGGCCGCTCCCCGTCGAGCGGGTCTCCAGACGCCCGTTTCGATTCTAGCGCCCCTTGCGCGCGAGCGCGGTGAGGACTTCGAAGTAGGGCGGCTTCTCCTCGCGCGAGGTCACGCGGCACGACTCGACCTCGAGCCCGGCCTGCTCCAGCAGCTTGCGCAGCGCGCCCGGTGCGATGCCGAGGTTGACGTGGTCGTAGGCCTGCATGGTCGCCTTGTGCGCGTGCGTGTTCAGCGCCGACACCACCAGGCGGCCGCCGGGGCGCAGCATGCGCGCGGCCTCGCACAGCGCTTCCTGCGGCCGGCGCGTGTAGGCCAGCGCGTGCATCAGGAAGACGTGATCGAAGCGCGCGGACTCCAGCGGCAGGGCGTGCATGTCGCCTTCGACCAGCGTCACGTGCGGCTCGCCCTTGAGGCGCTCGCGCGCGGCGCCGACCAGCGTCGGGCTGATGTCCACGCCGGTGACCGAGCGCGCCTGGCCGGTCATCAGCTCGGCGAGCACGCCGTCGCCGCAGGCGATGTCGAGCACGTCGCCAAGGTCGGCCAGCCCGATCAGGGCGCGGGCGGTGGCTTCCCAGGTGCGGCCCGGCGAGTACTGGCGCTCCATGCGCCCGGCGACCGATTCGGCCCAGGTCTGCGCGTGGCGCCGCGCGCGCACCACTTCGGCGGCGCGCTCGCGGTCCACGCGCGCCTGCGCATCGCTCAGCTGCGCGCGCAGCAGCTCCCACACGCTGCCCGCCGCGCCTTCGCGGGCGGCGTCGCTGACGCTGTAGAACGCGGCGGCGCCGGCGCGGCGCTGGCGCACCAGCCCGGCCCGCTGCAGGCGGGCAAGGTGGGTGGAGACGCGGCTCTGGGCGAGCCGCGTGACCTGCGTCAGCTCGGCGACGGTCAGCTCGTGCGCCTCGAGCAGCAGCAGCAGCCGCAGGCGGCTGGCGTCCGCCAGCAGCCGGCACACGGCGGTGCCTTGCTCGAGGGAGAGGGACATGCCGCTAAGGTATCAACAAAACCGCCGCGCCCAAGCAAAGGGCCCGCCGGTAAACCGGCGGGCCCTCGACCCGACCCGTGATCAGTAGTTGCCGCTGGAATAGCCGCCCGGTTGGCTGGCCGGCATCATCGGTGCCGGTTCCGGTGGCGGCGTCGGCGCCGGCGCGGGCGCCGGCATCAGGCTCGCCGGCATCATCGACTTGACCTTGGTCGTCGCCATGGCGGCGCGCGACATCACCTCGGACCTGGCCCGGGTGACGCGCTTGACCACCTTCTTGCGCGCCGAGGCGGCCTTGCGCTTGATGCGGCCGGCGGCGCGGCGCGCCTTCGAGCGGACCCGCTTGAGCGAGGACTTGGCGCGGCGGGCCGCGCGGCGGACGCTGCGGCGCGCGCGCGAACCCGCGCGACGGGTCGCGGAAGGCGTCCTGGATTTGGACTTGCTGCGGGACCTGCGCTTCTTGGCCATGAATGGTGTTCCCCCGTGGAGTGACGATGCAGGGTAAATTTTGACCGCCGGGCAGTGTAGGCGCGCGATTTGGGGAGTGTCAAAAGAATTGTTCGCCGCCGATTCCACGCGGTTTTACGCACCGCAACACGCGCGGCTATGATGGCGGCCCTTTCGCGGGCCGGCCGGGGGCGCCGCCGGCGCCCGCCCGATCCAAGATTCTTCTTCAAGTATCGAAGGTAACTACTCATGTACCAAGGGCAATCCATTCGCGCCACGAAGCTCCCCGGCGGCCTCGCCGAGCTCTGTTTCGACCGCAGCGGCGACGCCATCAACAAGTTCGATGCGCGCACCGTGCAGGAGCTGGGCGAAGCGGCGGCTGCGCTGCAGCAGGACGGCGCGGTGAAAGGCCTGCTGGTGACGAGCGCGAAGGACGTGTTCATCGTCGGCGCCGACATCACCGAGTTCGGCAGGAACTTCGCCTCCTCCGAAGCGGACATCGCCGCGTGGGCGTTCGAAGCCAACAAGGCCTTCAGCGCGATCGAGGACCTGCCGTTCCCGAGCGTCGCCGCGATCAACGGCTTCGCGCTGGGCGGCGGCATGGAGATGGCGCTGTCCACCGACTATCGCGTGATGTCGGCGACCGCGCAGGTCGGCCAGCCCGAGGTCAAGCTCGGCATCATTCCCGGATTCGGCGGCACCGTGCGCCTGCCGCGCCTGATTGGCGCCGACAACGCCATCGAATGGATCGCCGGCGGGGAGAACGTCAAGGCCGACAAGGCGCTGAAGGACCACGCCGTGGACGCGGTGGTCGCGCCCGACAGGCTGCGCGACGCTGCGCTGCGCATGGTGCAGCTCGCCATCGACGGCAAGGTGGACTGGCAGGCGCGCCGCGCCCGGAAGAAAGGCCCGCTCAAGCTCGGCCCGATGGAGTCGATGATGAGCTTCGAGACCGCCAAGGGCTTCATCGCCGGCAAGGCCGGCAAGCACTACCCGGCGCCGGTCGAGGCGGTGAAGGCGATGCAGAAGGCGGCGTCCAAATCGCGCGACGACGCGCTGAAAATCGAGGGCCAGGCCTTCGCCAGGCTTGCCAAGACGACCGTGGCCGATGCGCTGATCGGCCTGTTCCTGAACGACCAGTTCCTCAAGAAGAAGGCCAAGGCCGCGCAGAAGATCGCCCGGCCGTTGAAGCAGGCGGCGGTGCTGGGCGCCGGCATCATGGGCGGCGGCATCGCCTACCAGTCGGCGTCGCGCGGCACCCCGATCATCATGAAGGACATCGCCGACAAGCAGCTCGACCTCGGCATGTCCGAGGCCAACAAGCTGCTGGCCAGGCAGGTCGAGCGCAGGAAGTTGACGCCCGAGAAGGCCGGCGACGTGCTCAGCAAGATTCGCCCCACCTTGAACTACGGCGACTTCGGCGGCGTGGACCTCATCGTCGAGGCGGTGGTCGAGAACCCGAAGGTCAAGAAGAGCGTGCTGGCCGAGGTCGAGAAGCTGGTGCGCAAGGACTGCATCATCGCCTCCAACACCTCGTCGATTTCGATCGACCTGCTGGCGGAGGCGGTGGAGCGCAAGGACAACTTCCTCGGCATGCACTTCTTCAACCCGGTGCACCGCATGCCGCTGGTGGAAGTGATCTACGGCAAGCACACCTCGAAGGAGGCCATCGCCACGGTCGCGGCCTACGCCAGCGCCATGGGCAAGACGCCGATCGTGGTGAAGAACTGCCCGGGCTTCCTTGTCAACCGCGTGCTGTTCCCGTACTTCGGCGGCTTCATGGCGGCGATCCGCGACGGCGCCGATTTCGTCAAGGTCGACAAGGTGATGGAGGAGTTCGGCTGGCCGATGGGTCCGGCCTACCTGCAGGACGTGGTCGGCATGGACACCAGCCACCACGTCGGTGACGTGCTGGCCGAGGGCTATCCGGACCGTATGGGCAAGACTTTCCGCACCGCGCTCGACGTCATGTACGAGGCCAAGCGCTTCGGCCAGAAGAACGGCGTGGGCTTTTACAGGTACGAGACCGACCCCAAGGGCAAGCCGAAGAAGACCGCGGACCCGGCCAGTTACGAGCTGATCAAGGGCGTGCAGCCGAACGGCCAGAAGGAGATGGGCGAGGAGGAGATCGTCGACCGGCTGATGCTGCCGATGATCATCGAGACCGCGCGCTGCCTGGAGGAGGGCATCGTCGAGTCAGTGCCGGAGGCCGACATGGGCCTGATCATGGGCATCGGTTTCCCGCCGTTTCGCGGCGGCGCGCTGAAGTATGCCGACACGCTGGGGCTGAAGACCGTGGTTGAGACGGCGGCAAAGTATGCGTCGCTCGGCAAGCTGTACGAGCCGACCGCCCGGATGAAAGAGATGGCCACGAAGGGCCAGAAGTACTACGCGTAGGAGATGGCGATGACCGATGTCGTGATTGTCGATGCCGTGCGCAGCCCGATGGGCCGCAGCAGGGGCGGCGCCTTCCGCAACGTGCGCGCCGAGGACCTGTCCGCGCACCTGATCAAGGCGCTGCTGGTGCGCAACCCGGCGCTGAAGCCGGCCGAGATCGAGGACGTGATCTGGGGCTGCGTGCAGCAGACCAAGGAGCAGGGCTTCAACATTGCGCGCTTCGCCCTGCTGCAGGCCGGGCTGCCCAAGGAGGTTGCAGGGCAGACCGTGAACCGGCTGTGCGGCTCGAGCATGACCGCGATCCACGCGGCGGTCGGTGCGATCAAGGCCGGCATCGGCGACACCTACATCTGCGGCGGCGTCGAGCACATGGGCCACGTGCCGATGGACTACAACATCGACCCGAACCCGGCGATCTCCCTGGTCGCGGCCAAGGCCAGCGGCATGATGGGCCTGACCGCGGAAATGCTGGCGACGATGTTCAACATCTCGCGCAAGGCGCAGGACGAGTTCGCGCTGCAGTCGCACCGGCGGGCGCTGGCGGCGCGCGCCAACGGCGACTTCAAGGACGAGATGGTGCCGGTCGAGGGCCACGACGCCGACGGCCTGCCGCTGCTGGTGGACTTCGACGAGGTGGCGCGCGCCGACGCCAGCCTCGAGGCGCTGGGCGCGCTGCGGCCGGTGTTCAATCCGAAGGGCTCGGTGACGGCGGGCAACAGCTCGGCCATCTCCGACGGCGCCTCGGCCACGCTGGTCATGTCGGCCGACAAGGCGAAAGCGCTGGGCCTCAAGCCGATGGCGAAGATCCGCGCGATGGCCAGCGCCGGCTGCGACCCGGCGACCATGGGGCGCGGCCCGGTGCCGGCCAGCCAGAAGGCGCTCAAGCGCGCCGGCCTGGAACTCAAGGACATCGAATACATCGAACTGAACGAGGCCTTCGCGGCGCAGTCGCTGGCGGTGATGACCGAGATGAAGCTGCTCGACCGCCAGGACCGCATCAACATCAAGGGCGGGGCGATTGCGCTGGGCCATCCGCTGGGCTGCTCCGGCGCGCGCATCACCGGCACACTGGCGCACACCTTGGTGAAGAAGAACGCGCAGTTCGGCCTGGCCACGATGTGCATCGGCATGGGCCAGGGCGTGGCCACGGTGCTCGAGCGCGTCTGACGTCGTTTCCCTTTCCGGGCCTGCGGGTTGCGGCACGTTTGTCAAGGAGATTGTGACGGGCGTGCAGTCATCCGCCGCGTGAATCCCGCTATCATGACCGCCTGACGGAGGCTTCCGGGGGGCCTGTGGGAGCGTCAAACCTCCGCGTGTCATGCGCGGCTTTGTTGCTGTCGGTTTGTCTCGGCGCACCGGCCGGTGCGCTGGCGCAGGCGGCGCCCGCCGGCAAGTACTCCGGCAGCGCGCACGAGGCCGCCGCGCGCCAGCTGATGCGGTCCCGCCGCGGCGCCGACGAAGCCTACCGGCTGCTGGCACCGCTGGAGGGCCGCTACGCCGGCGACACCGATTTCGACTACGCGCTCGGCACCAGCGCGCTGGACTCGGGGCGTTACAGCCACGCGGTGTTCGCGCTGCAGCGCGCCGTGGCGGCGCGGCCCGGCTTCGCCGGCGCGCGCATGGACCTGGCGCGCGCGTACTATGCGCTGGGCGACAACGAATCGGCCCGCCGCGAGTTCGCCATCCTGCAGCGGGACGATCCGCCGCCGCAGGCGCAACGTGCCATCGTCGAATACCTGGATGCCATCGACCGCCGCGCAGCGGCCTACCGGCGGCAGGTGTCGGGCTATGCGGAGCTCGGCAGCGGCTACGACAGCAATGCCAACGGCGCGCCGGACATCCAGACCTTCATCGGCATTCCCCTCGACAGCCGCAACCAGGCCTCGTCATCGTCGTACTACAACCTCGGCGTCGGCGGGCTGGTCTCGCACCCGTTCGCGCCGGGGTGGCGGGTCGCCGGCACCGGCACCGCCGGCTACCGCGGCAACCCCGACGCCACGTTCGTGGACGCGCAGACCCTGCAGCTGGCCGGCGCGGTCGAATGGCGGCCGGGCACCTTCGAGCTGAGCCTGCGGCCGAACTTCGCCATGGCGCTGCTCGACGGTGAGGACAACCACCAGGTTGCCGGCATCGACGCGGCCGCCACCTGGCATTCCGCGCGCTCGCAGTTCTCGCTGAACCTGCGCAGCAGCCAGACGCGCTACGCCGAGGATCTCGAGGTGCTGGACGTCGATACCGTGCTCTTCGGCGTGGCGGCGCTGTACACGCCACGATCGATGCCGCGCGTGCAGGTCGTTTCAGCCGTGACCCTGGGCAGCGACGATGCGGTCACCGCCGGCTCGCCTTATGGCCGCGACCTCACCGCGGGCCGCGTCGGCGCCGTCATTGGCTTCGGCCACGGCCACGCGATGGCGGCCTCGGTGGGGACCCTGAGCTCCGAGTACGACGGCCAGTTTTTCGTCCCCGGCGGGCGTGACGACGATCAGACCGGCGTAACGCTCGGCTATGAATGGAGCGGCCTGCGCGCGCGCGGCTGGACCCTGCGCGCGCAGGTGAGCTACGTCGACAACGCGTCCACCGTTGCGTTGTACGACTACGACCGTATCGACGCCGGGGTTTCGATGCGCAAGGAGTTTCGATGAGCCTGCTGCGTAGCACGCTGCTGCTGGTGTCCTTGCTCCTTCCGGCCGCGGCGCAGGCGGCAGCCGGGCAGGTGCTGTTCGCGCTCGGCCGCGTCGAGATCCAGCGCGGCGGCCAGGCTTTCGCCGCGGCGCGAGGCACACCGGTCGAGGTCGGCGACACCCTCAGCACCGGGCCGACCGGCCTGGCCCAGGTGCGCATGCAGGATGGCGCGCTGCTGTCGCTGCGCTACGGCTCGACCATGACGATCGACGATTATCAGGCGCCCGCGCCGCCGCCGCCGGCGGTCGCGCCGGCCGCGGGCGCCGCGCCGTCCGCGGCAGCGGCGGGCGGGCGCACGGCGCTGCGGCTGCTGCGCGGCGCGTTCCGCACGGTCACCGGGCTGATCGGCCGCGGCTCGACCGACGCCTACAGCGTGGTCACGCCGGTGGCGACCATCGGCATCCGCGGCACGGACTACAGCGCGGCGTACTGCGACGGCGATTGCGGCACGACGCCCGACGGCCTGTACGTGGGCGTGTCCAACGGCGCCATCGAGCTGAGCAACGACGGCGGCACGCTGGTGCTGAGCAACGACCAGTACGGCTACGTCAGGGACAGCACGACGCCACCGGGGCGCACGCTCGAGCCCCCCGGCGTGCTCGACACACCGATCCCGCCCGACGAGGACGGCGAAGACGGCGGCGAGGGCGACGGCACAGAGACGGCGGCCGGCGACACGGCGCCGCCCGACGGCGCCGTGCGGACCGAGTCCGCCGACGCGCGCTCGCTCGAGAGCGGCCAGCCCGAGGGCGACTACGAGCTGCGGCCCGGCACCGGCGGCAGCTACGCGTATGCGGCGCCCGGCCTGCGGGGCTCGAACGACAACGGCGTGTACACGGACGACAGCGGCGCGCTGAACGGATTCCTCGACAATGCCTTCGTCAGCATCGGCACCGCGCGCAACGCCAACACCGGCTTCGACGCCGGCACCGGCCTGCGCTGGGGGCGCTGGACCGGAGGCATCGCCGGCGCCGGCGACGGCAGCCTCGACCTGACCAGCTCGAGCCTGCACTGGATCTACGCCGCATCGTCGAGCGCGCCGGCGCTGCGCATTACCGGCACGGCCAACTATGTCCTGGTCGGCAACACCAACCCGACCGACACCCAGGGCAATATCGGCTTCCTCGGCGATGCCACGCTGTTCGCCGACTTCACCAACCAGACCGTCGCCAGCACCGTCAGCGTCGGCATCAACAGCGAAGTCTGGTTGGGGAGCGGGACGGGCAGCATCGCCAGCGGCACGCCGCTGTTCGACGGCAGCTACACCGTCGGCGTCAACGACGCCGTGGGTTCGCCGGTCAGCTCCGGCACCGGCAGCTTCCACGGCTTCTTCACCAGCGGCGCGCTCGGCGCGGGCCTGGGGTTCAGCCTGCTCGATACCCGCGGCGCCGAGGTTTCCGGGGCGGCGGCCTTCGCCCTGCAGCCGGGAGGGCAGTAGATGAAGATCCTGCGGCGCCGCGGCCTGCTGCTGTTGCTGGCGGCGCTGCTGGCGGCCGGCTGTGGCCGCGAGGCCGCGCCGGAGGCGGCACCCGACGCCGTCACTGGATCGGTCAGCAAGGGGCCGCTGCGCGGTGCCACGGTGGATTTCTTCCTGCTCGACGCCGCCGGGATGGAGAGCGGCTCGCCGCTGGTGCCGCCGGTCACCACCGATGCGAGCGGCGGGTTCACCGTCACGGGGCTGCCGGCGGGCGTGCCAGTCCTGGTCAAGACCAGCGGCGGGGAGTACGTGGACGAGTCCGACCCCGAGCCCAATCCCTCGCTGAAGCGGCGCATCACCTTCGGCAGCACCGACAATCTGCGGGCCGTGCTGCCGCCCGGCGCGAGCACGGTGGCCATCACGCCGTACTCGATGGCGCTGTACCAGAAGGCGTTCCTGCAGGCGGCGGGCGCCAATTTCGCCAACGTCTACGCCGCGGTACGCACGCAGGCGCAGTCGGCCTTCGGCTTCGATCCGATCACGACCATCCCGGCCGACCCGATCACCGGCCTTGGCGGCTCGCGGGCCTACGCGCTGCTGCTGGGTGCTGCGGCCCTGCGCATCAACCAGATCGCGGTCACGTCCACGCCCGAGCACCTGCCGGGCTACGCCGACGTGATCGCGTTCGTGGACGACTTCGCCGACGGCCGCCTCGATGGCGCCCGCCTTGCGGACCTGGTGCGCCGCTTCCGCAGCAACAACATCGGCGTTTACGCGGCCACGGCGCCGGCCGCGGTGGACGAGACCGCGCTGGCGCAGCCGGCGCCGGTGCCGAACACGCCGCCGACCATCAGCGCGATCGCCGACCAGGTCATCAGCGAGGGCAGCGCCGCGGGGCCGCTGAGCTTCACCGTCGGCGACAGCGCGGACGCGGCGACGGCCCTGGTCGTGACCGGGACGTCGAGCAACACGGCGCTGGTGCCCAACGCCAACATCCTGCTCGGCGGCACCGATGCCAACCGCTCGGTGACGGTCACGCCGGTGGCCGACGGCTTCGGCACCACCACCATCACCATCACCGTGACCGACACGCAGGGCGGCAGCGCGTCGGAGCCGTTCCTGCTGACGGTGACCAACGTCAACGATGCGCCGGCGATCACCAGCAACGGCGGCGGCGCGACCGCGGCGGTGAGCGTGGCCGAGAACACGAGCGCGGTGACAACGGTCACCGCGAGCGACGTCGACGGCGACACGCCGACCTTCGCCATCGCCGGCGGCGCCGATGCCGCGGCGTTCGGCATCGACAGCGCCAGCGGCGCGCTGGCGTTCCTGGCGCCGCCCGATTTCGAAACGCCGGCGGATGCGGACCTCGACGGCGTCTACGAGGTGACCGTCGAGGCCAGCGACGGCAGCCTGTCCGACACCCAGGCGATCAGCGTTACGGTGACCAACGTCGACGAGCCGCCCTCGCTCGACGTCAACACCGGATTGAGCCTGGCGCAGGGCGATACCGCCGTCATCACCCGGTCGGCGCTCACCGCGAGCGACATGGACAGCGGCGACGGCGCCATCGTTTTCGACGTGACCACCGCGCCGGCCAACGGGACGATCGAGGTGAGCGGCGTGCCGGCGAGCAGCTTTACGCAAGCGGACCTGGCGGCCGGGCTCGTGGCCTACAACCACGACGGCTCGGCGACCACCACCGACAGCTTCGCCTTCACGCTGAGCGACGCTACCGGGTTCTCGCCGGATTGTCCCTCGGTCGCGCCGTGCACGTTCAACCTCACCATCAGCCCGCCGGCCGAGTCCGTGCTGCCCCTGCTGACCGCGAACGGCGAGCTGCGCGTGCTCGACCCGACGCTGCCGATCGACGGTTCCACCAATCCGCTCACGGTCGACAGCGGGCTGGCGACCACGGGCTTCGAGGCGAGGACCTTCCTGAGGGGCGCGATCACCGGCGGCGTGGCCACCGACATCCGCGTGGCGCGGCTGGTCTACATCAAGGGCGGCAGCGTCTGGAAGGTCGACCTCGAGCCCGGCCAGAGCCGCGCGCCCGTGCAGGTGTCGAGCATCGCCGACGCCTGCCGCTTCAATGGCGTGGGCGACGACTTCGTCGATCCCGACAACAGCATCCTGCGCGTGGACACCGCCGGGGCGGACGGCCTCTGCGGGAACGCCGACGATATCGATGCGCCCGCCTTCCTCGTGCCGCTCACCACCGCCAGCACGGCGCCGGGCGTAGCGATCGGCGTCGGCCAGTGCTGCGGGATTTCCGGCATCGGCGATACCAGCGGCAACCTGACCGGCCTGCTCGTCGCCGAGGACGCCAGCAGCGGCGACGGCGTGATCGAGCTCAACCGCCGCAACGTGGGCGCGCTGGGCACGCTCGTCGCCATCGCCACGCTTGATCTCGCCGGCACCGGCCAGGTCTACAGCCACCTCACGCGCGGCCTCGGAGACCAGCACATCTACGTGCGCGCCAGGCGCACCAGCATCGACAACAGCTACAAGCTGCTGCGCTTCAATGTGGCGCTCGACAACCTGACCGAGCTGTTCGACTACACCGTGACCGACGGTTCCGCGTTCAGCAGGAGCCTCGACGATGCGACGTACGACGCCGACAGTCTGTATTTCACCGACGCCGGCGACATCACGCTGATGAAAGTCGCGCACGCGGCGGCCGGCCTGGGGGAGGAGATTACGCTGGCAAGTTCACCCGGCGTTCCGATCACCCAGCTGCGCCAGACCTCGACCCACCTGGTCTACGAGATTCCGGGCAGCGACGGCGGCGGCGTGTTCTCGGTGCCCAAGGCCACCGGCCCGGTGACCACGCTGGCGCTGAACAACCTGACGCCGACCAGCGCGTCCCTGGCCGACACGGCGGGCGGCGGGCGCGCGTTCCTCAATGTCGTCACCGGCCCGGCGCCGGATTTCATCGCGCGGGCGCTGGACGCCGCCGACGGCGCCAACGCCGTCGATGAACCCGATTCGCAGTGGGGCGGCGTGACCTTCCAGACGACGTGCGATTTCAGCGCCCACTGCGAGGCCAGCATCGCTGCGCACAGCCGCCTGCTGCGCCGCCAAGCCTCGACCAACGACGCCCCGCTGGAACTGGCCGATCCGGTCAGCGGCGCAGCCACCGGCAACCTGCTGGGGACCATCGCCAGCGTGCCGCAGGGCTCCGGCACGTTCGCCTTCGGCTTCGACCGGCGCGTGCTGATCACGGCCTTCATCAGCGAGCAGACCGACCTGTTCCTCGGCAACAGCCAGTTGGCCGCGCTGTCGCCGCCGCCCGAGGCGCTGCAGGTGGTCGCGGCGGAAGCGGGCGACGCCTTCTGGCTGCTGTTCGGCGGCGACGATGACGGTGGCGGATCGCTGGATTCCGACGGCGACGGCCTGACCGACGCGGAGGAGTCCAGCCTCGGCACCGACCCGTTCAACCCGGACACCGACTTCGACGGCTTGACCGACGGCGACGAGGTCAACGCTTTCGGCACGGATCCGCTGAATCAGGACACCGACGCCGACGGCGCGCTTGACGGCGACGAGGTCAACATCTATACGACCGACCCGCTAAATCCAGACTCCGACGCCGACGACATCGGCGACGGGCCGGAGATCACGTACGGCTCCGACCCACTGGTCGACGAGAGTTTCAAGCTCTACGTGGACGGCAGCGGCGCCGGCGACGACCTCAACGACGGGCTGTCGTGGGCCACCGCGATCGCCAGCAACGACGAGGTCTTCAACAGGCAGTCCTTGCTCGATTCCAACCGCGGGCCCGACGGGCTGGTGTACGTTTTGTACCAGGGCGATCCGGCGTCGCCGACGGTCTATCTGACGTTCTCGTTCGTGATGAACATCTCCAATACCGTGTTCATCGGCTCGCTCGGGCCCGGCAAGCCGGTCCCGCTGAACTGGAGCGGCGGGCCTCCGACGAGCGGCGAGCTCGGAACCGTGTTCGATTCGCTCGGCGACGGCGGCGTGTTCGACACCTCGGCCGTCTCCGGCGTGTCGCTCGACAGCATCGTGCTCACGGGCGGATCCGCGGCCGATGGCGGCGGCCTGCGCGTGGCCGGCGGCAGCAGCGTGCTGGGACGGCGCCTGATGGTTTCGACCAACAGCGCGACCAACGGCGGCGGGGTGAGCGTCGGGTCGACGGACTCCCTGCAAGTCACGCACTCGGTGGTGGTCGGCAACACGGCGGGCGCCGCGGGGGCTGTCGCCGGGCTCGGCGGCGGCATCTACAACCAGGGCAGCCTCACGCTCGACACGGTCGAGGTGAATTCCAACACGGCCCACCGCATGAATACGAGCAGCTTTGGGTTCGGCGGCGGGCTGTTCACGGCCGCCAACAGCAACGCGCTCCTGATCGACAGCCTCGTGTCCAACAACGTCGGCGACGGCGCCGGCGGCGGCATCTTCGTCGCCACCGGCAGCACGCAGCCGTTCACCGACGTCACCATCCAGTCCTCGACCATCGATGGCAACCAGGCACTGCGGCCGGGAGCCTCCGATGCGGGCGGCAGTGGCGGCGGCATCTGCGCGTCCGGGCCGTTCAGCGTCATCAGCAGCACCGTCAGCAACAACACCGCGGAGGCCTCGTTCAGTCTCAACGGCACGCTGCAGGGCGGCGGCGGCATCAACGCTTTCTTCGGGTTGGTGCTCGACAACAGCAAGCTGATCGGCAACCGCGCGCTCCAGGGCGCCGGTGGCGGCGTGCTGGCCGGCGACAGCCCGATCGGCAGCACGACGGTCAAGAACTCGACCTTTGCCGACAACCACGCGCTCGGCGGACCGGGCGGCGGCCTCAACCTGATCGACGTGGCCAACACCGACGTGCGCAACTCGCGGTTCCTGTCGAACAGCTCGTCCGGCTTCCCGGGCGCCGGCCTGCACCTGCACATGGGCGGCAACGCGACGATCTTCAACAACCTGTTCGTCGGCAACCACTCCGATGTCATCAATCCGGGCCAGCCCGGCGGCGGCGTCGAGATCGAGACCTTCCAGTCCACGCCGATCCTGGAATTCAACTCCAACACGGTGGCCTACAACCAGATCCAGATCGCCGGGACAGCGGCGAGCGGCGGCATGAACGTCACGGTCGGCAGCCCAACCGGTACCCACCAGTTCCGCAACAACATCGTCTGGCTCAACGACAACGCCGACGTCGGTACGCCGCAGGCCGGTGACAACGTGATCCTCGACGACCTCAGCGCGAATCCGGTCATGTTCAGCACCCAGGCCGGCAACAACGTGGACGAGAGTGGTTTCTCCGGCAGCATCATTGCCGATCCCCAGTTCACGGAAGGCTTCTACCTGGCGCAGAGCTCGAATGCATCGGTGAACGGCGGTGACGATGACTTCGCGAACATCGCCGGATTCGGCACCGGCTCCGGCTTCACCACCGATCCAGCAGGCGCGGAGGACGCCTTGACGGTGGACATCGGCTTCCACCACGTCCAGGCCTCGTCCGGCGCGCTGCAGACCGTCGAGGGGATCGGCAACGCCCTCGGCATCGTCTGTACCGATATCTCCAGTGCGGTCGCTTTCATGCCCACGTTCACGGACGCCGCGTCGGGCGAGGCGGGTCACCTTGTGGTCGTCGTGCCGGTGGCGGGCGTGGCAACCGGCCCGGCTCCGTTCTCGCTGACCACGCTGCAGCCCGGCGGCGCGGGTTCCCTGCTGGCGCGCGATCTCGGCTTCGGCCACTACGCGATTGCGGCGCAGGGTGACGGCGCGCCAACGGCTTCCTTCGACGTGTTTGTGGACCAGCAGCCGGTTGTGCGCGTGGACATCCCGGCCGGTCCGTGCTCGTAGCCGCGATCGCGGCGCCCGCGGGATGCGCAGGACCCTTTACACCGCAGCCCGCACCCTCGGCTTGAGCGTCGTGACCTTGTCCGACGCGAACGCGTGCACGCCGCCCAGGAACAGGCGCGTGGCGAAGGCCGCGGCGGCGGCCGGGTCCTTCTTCGGCATCGCGGACAGGATGCGGCCCATCTCGTAGCCGGCGCCGAACAGCGCGGCGGCGAGGTAACTCGCGTCGAGCGGCGGCATGATGCCGCGGCGGATGGCGTCCTCGATGTCGTCGCGCAGCGCGTGGGTCGACACGCCCATCACGCCCTCGGCGTACAGCGAGCGCACCGCCGCTTCGTTTCGCATCATCAGGTGGTACAGGACCGGATCCTGGGCGACGCGCGTGAACGCGGCGAGGTAGGCGCCGTGCACGAACTCGTCGAGCGAGCGCGCCGCGCCACGCACGCGCTGCAGCTCGGCGGTGAGGTCCTGCACGTGCGCCTCGACCAGCGCGCGCAGCAGGTCCTCCTTGGTCTTGAAGTAGTTGTAGAACGTGCCGGAGGCCAGCTCGGTGTGCCGGATCACGTCGCGGATGGTGACGGCCTCGTAGCCCTGCTCGAGGAACACCGCGCGGGCGGCGTCGAGGATGGCGGCGCGGTTGGCGCGCTTGTTCTGGTCGCGCTTGCCGGTCTTGCTACGCATATTTCTGCCAGGCGTCGGTCTGGTAGATGGACGCGTTGGCGGGGCGCACGTGCGGCCGGCCACCGCCCTTCTTCAGCTCGGCGAACAGCTCCTTGCGAAAGTCGGCGTAATCCACCTCGGTGGAGTGGCGCACCGCCTGCACGAACTTGAAATGCGGGTGCCGGCGCTCGTGCTCGATGGCGGATCGCAGGTCGCCCGGGCGCCGGTATTTGCCGTGGATCTCGAGACAGGCCAGCTGGGCCTGGTAGTCCGCCAGCGGCCAGATGCAGCCCAGGGGCTGGAACAGCCCGATGAAGTACAGGTTCGGCGCGTCGGGATGGAACATGCGCCGCCACAGCGGCACGTGGGTGGTGTCCTCCCAGTCCACGAACGACTTGTCGAAGAACGGGAAGCTGATGCGGTAGCCGGTGGCGGCGATGACGACGTCGAAATCCTCGTGCGTGCCGTCGGTGAAATGCACGGTGCGGCCGTCGAAGCGGGCGACGCCGACCTTGGGCACGATCTCGCCGTGGCCGAGGAAGTACATGAGCTCCGAGTTCAGCGTCGGGTGGCCCTCGAGCACGTCGTAGTCGGGCTTCTGCAGGCCGAAGCGCTCGTTGCTGCCGGCGATCATGTGGATGGACAGCCGCAGCAGCGGCTGGCGCAGCCAGCGCGGCATCCAGCCGGCGGTTTTCTCGTAGATGACGTCGCCGGGCCAGCCGAACATGAACTTGGGCAGGAACCAGTGGCCGCGGCGCATCGAGATGCAGCAGCGCGCGGCGACCCGCGAGCACTCGACCGCGACGTCGGCGGCGGAGTTGCCGCCGCCGAGCACCAGCACGCGCTGGCCGGCGTAGGGCTTGCTGCTCTTGAAGTCGTGGGAGTGGATGTACTCCCCGGTGAAGTTGCCCGGGTACTCCGGCAGGCGCGGGTTCCAGTGGTGGCCGTTGGCCACCATCAGCGCGTCGAAGGTCTCGCTGCGCTCGCCGTCCGGCCCGCGCGTGCGCAGCGTCCAGCTGCCGTCGCCGCCGCGCCCGGCTTGCAGCACCTCGGTGCGGAAACGGATCTTCTGCGTAACGCCGAAGTGGTCGGCGTAGTCCTGGAAGTATTTCCGCAGGTGGGTGTGGTGCGGGTAGTCCGGCGTGCCGGGCGGGAAGGGGAAGTCCTCGTACTCGGAGTAGTACTTGGAGCTGATGATGTGCGTGGTTTCGTAGACGCTCGAGTGGCCCGGCTTCTCGCGATAGACCCAGTTGCCGCCGACCTGGTCGCTTTTCTCGAAGACGACGAGGCCGTCGCCGAGGCCGTGCGCGAGGCACTCCTTCGCGGCGGCGATACCGGACGGACCGGCGCCTATGACGGCGATGCGCTTGCTGTCCACAGCCCCTCCCTAATAAATGACGCGCGCGTCAACTTCTACGCCTTCGTAGAAGCGAAGTCAATCCCCTCTGCCGAAAAGGGGTCTGACCCCTTTTTCTATTTGAACTTCGAGAAGTCCGGCTTGCGCTTCTGCATGAACGCGGTCATCGCCTCCATCGCCTCCGGATTGCCGCGGACCATGCGGTTGAGCTCAACGACCTCGCGGTCGAAGGCGGCCATCGCCGGCTGGTGCAGGGCCTCGCGCAGCAGGCGTTTGCAGGTGCGCAGCGCCGATGGCGGCTGCTCGGCGAGCCGGCGCGCCTGCGCCAGCGTGTGCTCGAGCAGCTGCGCGTCCGGCACCACGGCGTTGATCAGCCCGCATTCGAGGGCCTTGCGCGCGTCGAACTTGTCGCTGGTGTACAGCAGCTCGGCGGCGCGGCGGTGGCCGAGCATCGCCGGCAGCAGGTAGGTCGAGCAGAACTCCGGCGCGATGCCGATGGCCACGAACGGCATCTTGAACGTCGCCGACTCGCCGGCGTAGGCGAAGTCGCAATGCAGCAGCATCGTCGTGCCGATGCCGATGGCCAGGCCGTTGACCGCGGCCAACGCGGGCTTCCTGAAGTCATACAGCTTGCGCATGAAGTAGCAGGCGCCCGTCGTCTCGAACGTGCCCTTCTGGTTCAGGAAGTCCACCATGTCGTTGCCGGCCGTGAACGAGTCGCCGGTGCCGGTCAGGACCAGCACGCGCACGTCGTCATTGGCGTCGGCGGCGGCGATGGCATCGCCGAGCGCGCGGTAGATCGCGTCGGTCAGCGCATTTTTCTTGTCGAGCCGGTCGATGCGCACCAGCGCGATGCGGTCCTTGATCTCGACGATGACGTGGGGGGAGCCGACGTGGGGTGTGCCCATGGGAACCTCGCAGGGATGTCCGGCGCAGTCTACGCCGCACGCTCGGAAACGGGGGTTACGGTGCTCGTGTTTGGCGGCCGAGGATTTGCGCCCCGAGCGACCTTTGGGCGCAAGCCCATCGGGAGCGAGGGGCGCAAACCGAGGCCGTCACAACGCTAGAACATCTCGGACTTGTCGACGTCCTTCACCGGCGCCGGCTCACGGCTCGGGATGAAGTCGCCGGTGATCATCTCCGCATAGGCCATGCCGGGACCGACCATCGGGTAGACGCCGGCATCCGGGTCGATGATGACCTCGAGGAACGCCGGGCCCTGGAACTCGACGAAGGCTTTCACCGTCGCCGCGACGTCGGCCTTCCGGTCCAGGCGCCGCGCCCACTCGAAACCGTCGGCCTGGGCCGCACGCACGAAGTCCTTCTTGTGGAGCGACTTGTCGGAGCCGGAGAGGCGGCCCTTGAAGAACAGCTTCTGCCACTGCTTGACCATGCCGTCGCCGAAGTTGTTGAGCACCACCACCTTCACCGGCAGGTTGTAGGTGGTGACGGTCTCGAGCTCGCCGATGTTCATGCGGATCGAGGCGTCGCCGTCGATGTCGATCACGGTCTTGCCGGGGCAGGCGAACGCCGCGCCGATGGCGGCCGGCAGGCCGAAGCCCATGGTGCCCATCGAGCCCGACGTGAGCCACAGGCGCGGATGGCGGAAATCGAAGTACTGCGCCGCCCACATCTGGTGCTGGCCGACGCCGGTCGAGATGATGGCCTCGCCGCGGGTGTGGCGGTTGATCTCCTCGATGACCTCGTACGGCTGGATCAGGGGGCTGGCGCGATCGTAGTTCATCGCGTACTTCTGCTTGAGCTCGGCGACGTGCTGGTGCCAGGGCGCGAGATCCTTGTGGAACTCCTGCGCGCGGCCGTACGCCGTCAGCGCGGTCAGCGCCGGGTCGAGCAGGCCGACGTGGTGCCACTGCACGCGCTTGACCTTGTTGATCTCGGCCGAGTCCACGTCGAGATGGGCGATGAACTTGGCGCTGCGCGCGAACTTGGCCGGCACGCCCGCCACGCGGTCGTCGAAGCGCGCGCCGACCGCGATGAGGAAGTCGCAGTCGTCCACCGCGTAATTGGCGAACGCGGTGCCGTGCATGCCGAGCATGTGCAGCGAGTGCGGCTCGGTCGTGTCGGTGCTGCCGATGCCCATCAGCGTGGTCACCGCCGGAATCTGGAAGGCGTGGGCGAATTCGCGCAGCGCCGCCGCGGCGTTGCTGTGGATCACGCCGCCGCCGCAGTACAGCAGCGGACGGCGGGCGCGCGACAGCATCTCGAAGAAGCGCTCGCACTGCTCTTCGGACAACCGGTGTTCCTCGAGCGCGCGCTGGCGCGTGCGGAAGCCGGGCACCGGCAGCACGCCGCGGCCGATGAACGGGATCTGCGCGTTCTGCACGTCCTTGGGGATGTCGACGACCACCGGGCCGGGGCGCCCGGTGCGCGCGATCTCGAACGCCGTGCGCACGGTGGCCTCGAGTCGCCGCGCGTCGGTGACCAGGAACACATGCTTGGCGCACGCGCCGAAGATGTTCGACACCGGCGCCTCCTGGAAGGCGTCGGTGCCCATCGCCGCGGTCGGCACCTGGCCGCAGACCAGCACGATCGGGATCGAGTCGGCCATGCAGTCGCGCACCGGCGTCACACAATTGGTCGCGCCAGGGCCCGAGGTCACCAGCGCCACGCCGACCTTGCCGCAGGCGCGCGCGTAACCGGCGGCCATGAAGCCCGCGCCCTGCTCATTGGCCGGGACGACCAGCGGCATGCGGTCGCCATGGTCCTTGTTGAAACGGAAGATGGCGTCGTAGGTCGGCAGGATCGCGCCGCCCGAGTAGCCGAACACCGTGCCGACCCCTTCGTCCGCCAGCACCTGCACGACGATTTCCGCGCCGGTCAGCGTCTGGCCTGCGAGCGGATGGGTCTGGGTGGTCTGCGGAGCTTGGGTCATGGCACTCGGTGAAGGGTCGGACCGCGCAATCGGGAAGGGGGACAGAGGGTGCCACGGTCCCTGTTGCGCTGCAACACAAACGCCGGTATGTTCCTCCGCCCCATGCGACACATCATCTCGGTCTTGCTGCAGAACGAAGCGGGCGCGCTGGCGCGCCTGTCCGGGATGTTTTCGGCGCGCGGTTACAACATCGAGTCGCTGACGGTCGCGCCGACCCACGACCCGACGGTATCGAGGCTGACGCTGGTCACCACCGGCTCGGACGCGGTCATCGACCAGATCATCAAGCAGTCGCGCAAGCTCATTGACGTGGTCGAAGTGGCCGACCTGACCGGCCACGAGCACGTCGAGATGGAGCTGCTGCTGGTCAAGGTGGACGTCGCCGCCAGCTCGGCACGCGCCGTGGTGGACCTGATCCGCCGCTACCGCGGCCAACTGCTCGACGAGAGCAACAGCACGCGCACCGTGCAGGTCACCGGCACCGGCCTCGAGGTCAGCGATTTTCTCAAGGAGATCGGCGCCCTGGCGAAAGTGCTCGAAGTGGTGCGCAGCGGCGTCGCCGCGATCGAGCCGGGGCATCGGGTGCTGGCGGTGAGGACGGAACAAGCTGCATAACCGGTCATTCCGGCGAACCCCTGATGGAAGCACTCAGGGGCAGGCGCCGGAATCCAGTGCCTTGAAGACGCTGGATGCCAGCTTCCGCTGGCATGACAAGAAAACAGGAGTTACGAAGTGAGCATCAAGATCTTCTACGACAAGGACGCGAAGCCGGCCGACATCAAGGGCCGCAAGGTCGCGGTCATCGGTTACGGCTCGCAGGGCCACGCGCACGCGCTGAACCTCAAGGATTCCGGCGTGGCGGTCACCGTCGGCCTGCGCAAGGGCTCGGCTTCGTGGCAGAAGGCCGAGGCTGCCGGCCTGCCGGTGATGGAAGCGGCCGAGGCGGTGAAGGGCGCGGACCTGGTCATGGTGCTGGCGCCCGACCAGGACCAGCGCAAGATCTACGAGGACAGCATCGCGCCCAACCTCAAGAAGGGCGGCGTGCTGGCGTTCGCGCACGGTTTCAACATCCACTTCCAGCTGATCGTGCCGCGCGCCGACCTCGACGTGGTCATGATCGCGCCCAAGGGCCCCGGCCACCTGGTGCGCTCGAACTACACCCAGGGCGGCGGCGTGCCGTGCCTGATCTGCGTAGCGCAGGACGCCTCGAAGCAGGCCCACGCGATCGCACTGGCCTACGCCTCGGCCATCGGCGGCGGCCGCGCCGGCATCATCGAGACCACCTTCCGCGAGGAGACCGAGACCGACCTGTTCGGCGAGCAGGCCGTGCTGTGCGGCGGCGCCACCGCGCTGGTGCAGGCCGGCTTCGAGACCCTGGTCGAGGCCGGCTACGCCCCTGAGATGGCGTACTTCGAGTGCCTGCACGAGCTCAAGCTGATCGTCGACCTGATGTACGAGGGTGGCATGGCCAACATGCGCTACTCGATCAGCAACACTGCCGAGTACGGCGACTACACGCGCGGCCCGCGCATCATCACCGAACAGACCCGCGCCGAGATGAAGAAGATCCTGCGCGAGATCCAGACCGGGCAGTTCGCGCGCGAATTCGTGCTCGAAAACCAGGCCGGCCAGCCGGTGCTCAAGGCCCAGCGCCGCCTGGGCGCGGAGCATCCGATCGAGCAGGTCGGCGGCAAGCTGCGCGCGATGATGCCGTGGATCGCCAGGAACCGGCTGGTGGACAAGTCGAAGAACTGACGGCCGGCCGGCACGGGCGCGGGTAAGATGCCGGCATGAACGAAGTCGAGGACGTTCCCCAGCGCCGGCGCCGCGGCATCTACCTGCTGCCGAACCTGTTCACCACGGCGACGCTGTTCGGCGGCTTCTACGCCATCGTCGCCGCCATGAACGGCAAGTTCTCGGCCGCCGCCATCGCCATCGGCGCGGCGATGGTCGCCGACTCGCTCGACGGCCTCGTCGCCCGCATGACGCATACCGCCAGCGACTTCGGCAAGGAATACGACAGCCTGTGCGACATGGTGGCCTTCGGCGTGGCCGCGTCGATCGTCATGTACACCTACAGCCTGCACCACCTGGCCAACTACGAGTGGCTCGGCGGCAAGCTCGGCTGGCTCACGGCGTTCGCCTACACCTCGTGCGCGGCGCTGCGGCTGGCGCGCTTCAACGTGCTGGCGGCGCGCGGTGGGACCAAAGGGGCGTTTTTCGGCCTGCCCAGCCCGGCAGCCGCCGCGCTGCTGGTGGGCTTCGTGTGGGCCTTCAACGAGGCCGGCTGGTCCGGGCGCAGCCTGGTGGTTCCCGGCGTCATCCTGACCTGGCTGGGCGCGGTGCTGATGGTGAGCAACTTCCGCTTCTTCAGCCTCAAGCAGCTGCGCCTGCACGACCGCGTGCCGTTCCGCTATTTCGTGTTCGCGCTCGGCGTGGCCATCCTGTTCCTGGTATTCCCCACGCACTGGGTGGTGTTCCTGGGGTTCCTGACCTACGCGCTGTCCGGGCCGTCGATGGCGTTGTGGAGCCGCCTGCGGCGCGAGCCGGCGCCGCCGGCGACGGAAGGGCGCGAGCCGCCGAGCCTGTAGCCAGCCGGCGCCTTTCGACATATAGTTCCGGCGTCATGCAGGCTTCGAGCATCTTTCAGGCACGTGCGCTGGCGCTTCGCGCTGGCACGGCGCTGCTCGGTCGGCAAGATCGGCGCGGCGAAGCGTCGCTTCGCCTGGCCCGACTTGCCCTGCCGTAAGGCAGACACTCCCTCACGGCCGCACGGGGCCGCAACCGTGCAAACCCAACCCAGTCGCGCCTGAAGGCGCTCCTACGATGCTGGCATGCGCCGGCGTGATGGAACTTCCATGAAAGATCAGCTCATCATCTTCGACACCACCTTGCGCGACGGCGAGCAGTCGCCCGGCGCGTCCATGACCCAGGACGAGAAAGTCCGCATCGCGCTGGCGCTCGAGCGGCTCAAGGTGGACGTCATCGAGGCCGGCTTCGCCGTGGCCAGCCCCGGCGACTTCGCCGCGGTGCAGGCGGTGGCGCGCGAGGTCAAGGACAGCATCGTCTGCTCGCTGTCGCGGGCCAATGCCGAGGACATCGACCGCGCCGCCGAGGCACTGAAGCCGGCGCGGCGGGCGCGCATCCACACCTTCATCGCCACGTCGCCCATCCACATGCGCGAAAAGCTGCGCATGGATCCCGAGGACGTGCTGAAGAAGGCGGTCGCCGCGGTCAGGCACGCGCGCCGGCACACCGGCGACGTCGAGTTCTCGCCCGAGGACGCCGGTCGCTCCGAGCCGGATTTCCTGTGCCGCGTGCTGGAGGCCGTCATCGCGGCGGGCGCCACCACCGTCAACATCCCCGACACGGTCGGCTACACGCTGCCGCACATGTTCGGCGCCCTGATCAAGTCGCTGCGCGAGCGCGTGCCGAACTCGGACCAGGCGGTGTGGTCGGTGCATTGCCACAATGACCTCGGCATGGCGGTGGCCAACTCGCTGAGCGCGGTCCTGATCGGCGGCGCGCGCCAGGTCGAGTGCACCATCAACGGCCTCGGCGAGCGCGCCGGCAACGCCGCGCTCGAGGAGGTCGTCATGGCGGTGCGCACGCGCGCCGACGTGTTTCCCTGCGATACGCGCATTGACACGACACAGATCATGAATGGCTCGCGCCTGGTGTCCGGCATCACCGGCTTCCCGGTGCAGCCGAACAAGGCCATCGTCGGCGCCAATGCGTTCGCGCACGAATCCGGCATCCACCAGGACGGTGTTATCAAGCACCGCCAGACCTACGAAATCATGCGGGCCGAGGACGTGGGTTGGAACGCCAACAAGCTGGTGCTGGGCAAGCATTCGGGGCGCGCCGCCTTCAAGAAACGGCTGGAGGAACTCGGCATCCGCCACGAGTCCGAGTTCGAGCTGAACCAGGCGTTCGCGCGGTTCAAGGAGCTGGCCGACAAGAAGCACGAGATCCACGACGAGGACCTGCAGGCGCTGATGACCGAGCAGAACCAGGCGCGCGTCGAGGAGCGGCTGCGCCTGGTGGCCCTGGAGACGTCGTCGAAGACCGGCTCGCGTCCGACCGCGCGCGTCAGGCTGCTGGCCGACGGCGAGACCGTGGAGGCCGGGGGCCAGGGCGACGGCCAGGTCGACGCGGTGTTCTCGGCCATCGAGACGGTGGCGCAGTCGGGCGCGGAGCTGGTGCTGTTCTCGGTCAGCAACATCACCGCCGGCGGCGACGCCCAGGGCGAGGTGCTGGTGCGGCTGCGCAGGGACGGCCACATCGTCAATGGCCAGGGCGCCGATACCGACATCGTCGTGGCCTCGGCCAAGGCCTACCTCAACGCGGTCAACCGGCTGGCCGCCGCGCCGCGCGGCCGCGCGCACCCGCAGCGGGTGGAGGCGCTAGGCACGCCCTGAGGCGCGCCGCCGCGCCGGCCGTCAGTGCGCGGGGCCGGGCCCGTCGCGCAGGCGCTGGTGGATTTCGAGGACCGCGTCGAGGCTCTGCATGAACCGCTCGACCAGCACCGGATCGAATCGGCGGCCGGCGTGCTCGACCAGGTAGCCGAGCGCGCGGTGCAGCGGCCAGGCTTCCTTGTAGCAGCGCGGCGAGGTCAGCGCATCGAACACGTCGACCAGCGCGGTGATGCGGCCGAACACGTGGATTTCCTCGCCGCGCAGGCCGTCGGGGTACCCCTGGCCGTCCCAGCGCTCGTGATGCTGCGAGGCGACGATGGCCGCCGCCGCGAGCACGGGAGAGCCCGGCCGGTTCAGCATCCGGCGGCCCAGCTCGACGTGCGTGCGCATGATCTCGCGCTCCGCCTCGCTGTGCGGGCCGGGCTTGTGCAGCACTTCGTCGGGAATGCCGATCTTGCCGGCATCGTGCAGCGGCGCCGCCAGGTACAGCAGCTGCGTGCTGTAGGCGTCGAGCCCGGCGGCTTCGGCGAGCAGGCGTGAGTACTCGGCCACCCGGCGCGCGTGGCTGCCGGTCTCGCGCGAGTGCGCCTCGAGGGTTTCGCGCAGCGCGGCGAGGGGGTCCGTCGCGTCATTGCGCGCCGGCATGTCGTCCTCCCAGCGGTTCATCGTGCCGTTCCGTGTCGGTCTGCTCGGGCGCCATGGTCCACGAGCGGTGCCGCCGCGCCGCTGCGCCGGTAGGTCTTGACCATGGGGGTTTCGACCTACGCGGGCCGCGCCGGCGTCCGGCTAGAATCCGCGCATGAACCCGGCCCGACGCCTGCGTTACCTCCACGCCCTCGGCGTCGAGCCCTGGCGGTTGCGCACGGCGGCGCCGGCCGGGGTCGCGCCGGCGGTCGCGGAACCACCGCCGGCCGCGGCGCAGGGGCCGGCGGATGTTCCGGAGGACTGGGAGGGATTGCAGGCCGCCGTGGCTTCGTGCCGCAGGTGCCGCCTGTGCGAGACGCGCACCAACACCGTGTTCGGCGTGGGCCCACGCGGCGCGCCGCTGATGGTGGTCGGCGAGGGGCCCGGCGCCGACGAGGACGCGCGGGGCGAGCCCTTCGTCGGCCGCGCCGGCAAGCTGCTCGACGAGATGCTGCGGGCGATCGGCCGCTCGCGCCTGCGCGACACGTTCATCGCCAACGTGGTCAAGTGCCGTCCGCCGGGCAACCGCGAGCCGGCCGAGGACGAGGCCGAAGCCTGCCGCGGCTATCTCGAGCAGCAGCTGCGGCTGGTCCAGCCCAGGCTCATCGTGGCGCTGGGCCGGGTGGCGGCGCAGCGCCTGCTGGCGACCGATACGCCGATCGGCAAGATGCGCGGCCAGACGTACCAGTGGGGCCCCGAGGCCACGCCGCTGATGGTCACGTACCACCCGGCCTACCTGTTGCGCAACCCGGGCGACAAGGCCAAGAGCTGGGAGGACCTCAAGCGCATCCACCGCTTCCTGGTCCCGACGTGAGCGCGCAGCCCGAACAGCTGTGGGCCCTGCGGCCGATGCACCAGGCCTGCCTGCCTCAGGTCATCGACATCGAACGGCGCGCCTACGAGTTCCCCTGGACCGAAGGCATCTTCCGCGACTGCCTGAACGTGGGCTACAGCGCGTGGGCGGTTGAAAGCCCGCGCGGGGAAGTGCTGGCTTACGCGGTGATGTCGATGGCCGTCGGCGAGGCGCACGTGCTGAACCTGTGCGTGGAGCCGGCCTACCACCAGCAGGGCCTCGGCCGCTTCCTGCTGTCGCACCTGCAGGCGGTCGCGCGCGCCGCCGGCATGGACATCATGCTGCTCGAAGTGCGCAAGTCCAACGTCGCCGCCATCGCCCTGTACCAGACCATGGGCTTCCACAAGCTGGGCGTGCGCAAGGCCTACTACCCGGCGCACCACGGCAGCGAGGACGCGCTGCTGCTCGGCCACAGCCTCAAGCCGCCGGCCGCCGCCGAATGACGCCGCAGCGGCGCGCGCAGTGGGCCTGGGCCGCCTACGACTGGGCCAACTCGGCGTTCGCCACCACCGTGCTGGCAGGCTTCTTCCCGATCTTCTTCCGCAACCACTGGAACGCGGGCGTCGCCGACGCCGAAGTGACGTTCCGGCTCGGGCTGGCGCACTCGGCCTCGGGCCTGTTCATCTTCCTGCTGGCGCCGCTGCTCGGTGTGCTGGCCGACCGCGGCGGCGCGCGCAAGGCCTTCCTGTTCGCATTCGCGCTGCTCGGCGCCGTCGCCACCGCGCTGCTGGCCGCGGCGCCGGCCAGCGCCTGGGTGCTGGCCACCGTGCTGTTCGCGCTGGCCAGCATCGGCTTCTCCGGCAGCATGGTGTTCAACGACGCGCTGCTGGTCGACGTGGCCGAGCCGCGCCAGTACGAGCGGGTCTCGGCGCTGGGCTACGGCCTGGGTTACCTCGGCGGCGGCCTGCTGTTCGCGCTGAACGTGGCGATGGTGCTCAAGCCGGAGCCGTTCGGGCTGTCCGGCGCGACCGCCGCGGTGCAGTGGTCGTTCGTGATGGTCGGCATCTGGTGGGCGCTGTTCACGCTGCCGCTGATGCGCTGGGTCCACGAGCGACCGCACTCGCGCGGCCGCGGAACTCCCATCACCGGCGCCCTGCGCGAACTCGGCGCGACGCTGCGCTCGCTGAGGGACCACCGGCCGGTGTGGATGTTCCTGCTGGCGTACTGGCTGTACATCGACGGCGTCGACACCGTCATCCGCATGGCGGTGAACTTCGGCCAGTCGATGGGCTTCCCCGACGACAGCCTGATCGTGGCCCTGTTGATCGTGCAGTTCGTCGGCTTCCCCGCCGCCATCGCCTTCGGCCACCTCGGCGAGCGCTGGGGCGCGCGCAACGCCATCCTGCTGGCGATCGCGGTCTACGCGGCGGTGACGGTGTGGGCCTACACGCTGCGCAGCGTTGGCCAGTTCTATGCCATGGCCGTGGTCATCGCGCTGGTGCAGGGCGGCGTGCAGTCGCAGTCGCGCGCGCTGTTCGCCCGCCTGATCCCGGCCGAACGTGCCGGCGAGTACTTCGGCTTCTACAACATGCTCGGCAAGTTCGCCGTGATCCTCGGGCCGATCCTGGTCGGCTACGCCGCGGTCGTGCTGGACGATCCGCGCCGCTCGCTGATGGTGCTGTTGCTGCTGTTCGTGCCCGGCGCGCTGCTGCTGTGGCGCGTGCCGCAGCCGACGGGTGCCGGCGGGCCCTCAGCCTGAGGCGTTGAAGTTTTCCGGCCGCCTCGGCGCGACGGTCCGATAAAAGGCCTGGATGGTCTCGAGGTCGCGCGCGTAGTCGCCGCCGGGGCGCAGCACCGGCCCGGTGCCCACGACCTTGCGCGCATAGTCGAGATAGGCCAGCACGATCGGCACGCCGGCCTCCTGCGCGATCAGGTAGAAGCCGCGCTTCCATTTCGCGACGCGCCGCCGCGTGCCTTCCGGCGCGATGGCGATGGCCAGCTGCGCCCGCTCGCGAAACGCGGCGATGGTCTGCGCCACCACGCCCCCGGGCGCGGAGCGGTCCACGGGAAAGGCATCGAGCCGGCGCAGGATGCCGCCGACGATGCGGCTCTCGAAGGCCGTGTGCTTGACGTACAGCGCCAGGCGCAGCTCCATCGCCAGCATTGCCAGCACCCCGATCACGCCGTCCCAGTTCGACGTGTGCGGGGCGCCGATGATGATGAACCTGGGCTCGTCGGGAATGCGGATGTCGAGGCGCCAGCCCAGCATCCCGAGCAGGCGCAGGGCGCACCAGCGCAGCAGCGGGCGCGGCGCGCGCGGCACCCGCGCCCCGAGGTCGATCACATGTTCCCCCATGGCGCCAGTTTAGCCTGAGGCGGTAGCATCGCCGCATGGCCGAGCAAGACAAACCACTGACCTACATTTCATACCTGCGCCTCGACGAGCTGCTGGCGCTGCAGCGGCCGCGCTCCGACGGGCCGGAGCACGACGAGATGCTGTTCATCGTCATCCACCAGGTCTACGAGCTGTGGTTCAAGCAGGTGTTGCACGAGCTGCGGCACCTGCGGCACCTGTTCGAGCACGGCGATGGCACCGGCGCGCTGGCGACGCTGCGGCGCGTGCTGACCATCCTCAAGACGCTGGTGGCGCAGGTGGACGTCATCGAGACCCTGACGCCCATGGCCTTCAACTCGTTCCGGGCACGGCTCGACGCCGCCAGCGGCTTCCAGTCGCAGCAGTTCCGCGAGCTCGAGTTCCTGCTCGGGCACAAGCGGCCGCAGCTGGTAGGGGAACACGCGCCCGGCAGCCCGGCGCGCGTCGCCCTGGAGAACCTGCTGGTCGAGCCGACCGTGTTCGACGCGTTCCTGTACTACCTCAGCCAGCAGGGCCACGCCGTGCCGCCACGCGTGATCGTGCGCGACCTGCGCGAACCGCTCCGGCCATCGGCGGAAGTGCAAGAGCTGCTGTTGGCGGTGTACCGGCGCAACGACCTGGCGACGATGGTGTGCGAGCGGCTGGTCGATCTCGACGAGGGCCTGCAGGAGTGGCGCTACCGCCACGTGAAGATGGTCGAGCGCACCATCGGCGCCAAGCCCGGCACCGGCGGGTCGAGCGGCGCGGCCTACCTGCGCGGGACGCTGTTCAAGCCGCTGTTTGCCGACCTCTGGGAGATCCGCTCGCGGCTCTGAGCGCGCGCAGCGCTGCCGCCAGCTCGGCCTCGCGCGCGCGCTGGTCGAGGTAGCGCGCCGCCACATAGGCCTGCGCGAGCCGGCCAATCGCGCCGGCCAGCTCGGGCCGCGCGCGCGCGACGCGGGTGGCGTAGTCTCGCGGCCCCTCGGTCGCACCCTGCGGCAGGCCGAGCGCGGCCAGGGTGCGCGTGGCGCTGCGCCACAGCCGCAGCGCCTCGTCGCGCGGGACGGCGGTGCGCGCCTGCCGTAGCGCGAGCAGGCCGATCAGCGCCATGAGCCCCGTGATGGTCACGGTCAGCGCCAGGATCATGCGCTGCCAGTCGCCGAGGCCGAAACGGGAGAGCAGCTCGAGCTGGCGCTCGGGATTGAAGCCGAGCACCCACTGGTCCCAGGCCACGTTGACGTAATCCCAGGCGACGTCGGCGCGCAGGCGCAGGTAATCGAACGTGGAGAGGCCGCGACGGCGCAGGAAGCCGGGCAGCTCGGCCGGCTCCAGCGCCGCCGACAACCCGCTCTCGACGCGGCTCGGCGCCACCGCCGCGGTGGGATCGACGCGCACCCAGCCGCTGCCGGCGCGCCACACCTCGCTCCAGGCGTGCGCGTCGGCCTGGCGCACGACGTAGTAGCCGCCGACCTCGTTGAGCTCGCCGCCCTGGTAGCCGACCACCACGCGCGCCGAAACGCCCGCCGCGCGCATCAGCACGGTGAACGCGCTGGCGTAGTGCTCGCAGAAACCGCGCCGCGTCTCGAACAGGAACTCGTCGACCGGATCGGGCCCGAGGCGCGGCGGCTCGAGCGTGTAGAAGAACTCCTGCGTGCGGAACATGCGCAGCGCGCGCTCGACGACCTGCGCATCGTCGAGGCCTTCGGCGCGCCATTGCCGCGCCAGCGCCTGCGCGCGCGGATTGCGCTCGGGCGACAGGCGGCGCGCGCTGCGCTGCCACTGTTCGGTCATCTCCGGCTCGAGGCGGTACTGCGGATGCGATACCAGCGCGTAGCGCAGCTGCTCCTTGACCAGCGGGCGCGACAGCAGCTGGTAATAACCGGTGAGATGCGTCTCGGGCGGCAACTGGCGCGCGTCGGGCAGGTCGAGCGCGAACAGCCAGTTCTGGCGGTGCGGCTCCAGCATGACTTCGTAGGGCACGCCCGAGCCGGCCAGCTCGGCGCGGGTCCGGGCGAAAGCGTTCAGCCGCGTGGTCGGGTCGTACAGGCGGAAGTAGTCGTCGCCCCTGAACGGCGCGCTCCAGCGGCGGCCGTCGAAGTACGACAGCACCGGCCCGCGCCAGTAGCGTTCCTTCATGGCGGGCGGCGGGCCGCGGAACACGACGCGGAAGGCGACGGCGTCGGACTGGATCAGGCTCGAGATGTCGCCGGGCGACATGCTGTCGGAGATGCCGCTGCGTGCGGCCCCGGCATCCGACGGCAGTCCCCACAGCGGCCCGGGCACGCGCGGAAACAGGATGAACAGCGCCAGCATCAGCGGCAGCGCCAGGCCAACCATGGCCGCGCCGAGGCGCAGCGTGACGCGCGGCGCCAGCGCGGCGCCCGGGTGGTTGGCCTCGATCAGCACCGCGGTGACGGTCACCGAGCACGCCGCCAGGTACAGGACCGTCCACATCTCCTGCGAGAACAGGAAGTGCGTGAGCATGGTGAAGTAGCACAGCGCCACGACCACCAGCACGTCGCGCCGCGAGCGCATCTCGGTGAGCTTCAGCGCCAGCATGACGACCAGCAGCGCCGAGCCCGCGTGCTGGCCGTTCACCCGCCCGTAGGTCACCTGGACCGCGATGAAGGCCAGCACGGCGGCCGCGACCTTCAGCCACTGCGGCGGCAACGGCCACTGGCGCCACGCGGCGAGGCCGCGCCACACGCCGATGGCGACGACGGCGGCGCCGATCCACGGCGGCATGCGCCACAGGTGTGGCGCCACCACCAGTGCCAGCACGGCCAGCAGCCGCAGCAGCGACGACTGCGCCAGGTAATCGCCGGCGGTGGTTTTCACGCGGCCCTGCGCGCGGCCGGCGCGGCGGCGCCGGCCGCGGCTTCGTGGAGCGCCAGCGCCCTCAGGCAGGCGTGCTGGTGGGTCGCACCGCGCGACGGCGCGATGCGCGAGCCCGGCAGGCGCAAGCCGTAGGACAGGTGCCGGCCCTCGGCCTCCAGCACCCAGCGCGCCAGCTGCGAGAGCCGTGTTTCGGCGTCGAGCTCCGGCAGCTCGTCCCAGTCGAGCCAGAACTCGCGGTCCATGGTCTCCTGGAACTGCTTGACCATCGGCTGCCGCAGCTTGGGGAAGCTCTTCCAGTGGATGGCGCGCGGCGTGTCGCCGCGCTGGTAGTTGCGCAGCCCGGCGAACTCGTCGAGCCCGGGCCGGCTGCCCGCCAGCTGCCCGCCCGCGCCGCGCGCCGGCGGCGGCTCACGGCCCGGCGGCGCCGGCGCCGGGTAGACCAGGCACGCCATGTCGAGCTCAAGCCAGGTCCAGGCGTGGAACATGCCAAGCGGGAACTCCGTGGAGACGGCGAACACGCGCGCCGGCAGCCAGCCGCGCCGCTGCGCCGGCAGCGGCAGCTTCAGTGCGGCGGTGTTGCCGGCCGCGACATCGGCGGTGGCGGCGACCGGCGCGCGCGGCCAGCCGATCGAAACGCTGTAACGACGGCGTGACGCGGGATTGTGGATGTGGATCTCGAAGTGCGCGACTTCGCCGGCGAACACCGGCGCGACCGGGCCGGGCCGCACCTCGACGTTGACCAGGTTCGCGTGCGTGTGGTGCATGGCCACCAGGCCGAGCCCGATCAGCAGGAAGGTCAGCGCGAAGGCCATGCTATTCGAGTAGTTCATGGCGGCGAGCACCATCACCAGCGTCAGCACGGCGAAGGCGTAGCCGAAACGCGTCGGCAGGATGTAGACGCGATGCCGCGGCACCGGCACCGGGCCCGGCTGGCGCCTGACGCGCGCCATCACCCAGGCGTCGATGCGGTCCTGCGCCCAGCGGATCGGGTGCAGCAGGATTTTCAGCAGCAGCCAGACGCGCATGGAATCCATCCTACGCCGGCGGGGCGCGCCCCTCGCTCCCGATGGGCTTGCGCCCAAAGGTCGCTCGGGTCGCGCCCCGCCGGCTACGGTATTGCGACTGACGAAAAACGTGTGCGTCCCATTTTTGCCCGGATCCGCACCGAAATTGGATCCGACCCCTTTTTCAGGGAATGGCGACGGCGCCGAGGATTTCCTCGGCCGTCGGCGCGCCGGCTTCGCGCTCGGCGGTGGCCAGCAGGCGGTGGTTCACCACGGCGGGGAACACGGCCTGCACGTCCTCGGGGATGGCGCCGGCACGGCCGTCGAGCAGGGCCCAGGCCTGCGCGGCGCGGCGGATCGACAGGCCCGCACGCGGCGACAGGCCCATGCGCAGCCCTACATGCTCGCGGGTGTAGCGCACCAGCGCCAGCACGTACTCCAGCAGCGCCGGCGTGGCCTTGATGCCGCCGACCTGGCCCTGGAGGGCGATCAGGTCGCGGGGCGCCAGGGCGGGCTGCACCTCGGGCAGCAGCTCGCGGCGGTCGCGCTCTGACAGCAGCGTGCGCTCCGCGTCCGGCGGCGGGTAGCCCAGGGCGATGCGCATCATGAAGCGGTCGAGCTGCGACTCCGGCAGCGGAAACGTTCCGATCTGGTACGCCGGGTTCTGCGTGGCGATGACGAAGAAGGGCTCCGGCAATATGCGCGTCTCGCCCTCGGACGTGACCTGGCGTTCTTCCATCGCTTCCAGCAGTGCGGACTGGGTCTTGGGGCTGGCGCGGTTGACCTCGTCGGCCAGCACCAGCTGGGCGAAGATCGGCCCCGGATGGAAGCGGAAAGCCCCATTTTGCTGCTCGAAGATCGAAACGCCGAGGATGTCGGCCGGCAGCAGGTCGCTGGTGAACTGGACGCGCTGGAACCTGAGCCCCAGCACGCGGGCGAGGGCCAGGGCCAGGGTGGTCTTGCCGACGCCCGGGATGTCCTCGATCAGCAGGTGGCCTCGGGCCAGCAGGCAGGTGAGCGCGAGGCGGATCTGCCGGGACTTGCCGAGGATGATGCGATCCAGCGCGGCAAGTGCCTGATTCAGACCGGGATTCACTTTGTTCTTCGGGGACGGGACGCCGGACAGCCAGTGTATCCCGGCAGCGGGGACCTTTGTCCAATTGTGGCGGTGCAGCATCTGGGTCAATATGGATCCCTGAAGCCTGGCCGGCGCCAGGCGCGCGGAGGTGTTGGTGGATCGGATCGCCCGTGAATGTCAGTACGCCATGGAGCACGCCACGAATTACCGCACCTGGCACTCCGCCGCCGAGGAACTCGACCGCCGCGAAGGCCTGGACGAGTGGAAGCAGGACGAAACCTCCGACCTCTATGACTGGCGCCTGATCCGCTCGCGCCTGCGCCAGTTGCGCCAGTACCGCGCCGACAAGGACATCAAGCGCCTGGTCCACCACCTGCGCCAGGGCCTGCACTGGAACCTCGGCAACATCGGCAACCCTGCGCTGTACGGCTTCGCGCGGGTCGGCACCAAGGCGCTGATCCACGAGTACGTGGCCGAAGTGGTCGCGGTGCTCGACGAGATGTGCGACACCGACGCCCGGACCTTCCCGACCGCCGACAAGCTCAAGTTCTTCCACGAAGTCGCCCTGTCGTACGGCCGCTCGGCGCTGATGCTGTCCGGCGGCGCCACGCTGGGCCTGTTCCACGTCGGCGTGGTCAAGGCGCTGTTCCGGGAAGACCTGGTGCCGCAGGTGGTGTCCGGCTCGAGCGCCGGCTCGGTGGTTGCCGCCACCATGGGCACCCGCTCGCCCGAGGAAATGCACGGCCTGCTCGAGACCGAGAACGCCTATTACAACTTCTGGCGCGTGCTGCCGCCGCGGCAGATGTGGCAGCGCGGCTCGGTCATGGACCAGACCCAGCTGCGCAAGGCCATCGCGCGCAACGTGCGCGACCTGACCTTCGAGGAGGCCTACAAGCTCTCGGGCGTGATCGTGAACATCACGGTGTCGCCGGCCGGCAGCAACCAGCCGCCGCGCCTGCTGAACTACCTGACCTTCCCGTACCTGTACCTGCGCGAGGCGGCGCTGGCCAGCTGCGCCGTGCCGCTGCTGTTCCCGCCGGTCATGCTGATGACCAAGGACGAGAACGAGGAGCGGGTGCCGTTCCTGCCGTTGCTGAAGTGGAACGACGGCTCGCTCAAGAGCGACCTGCCGATCATGCGCATGCGCCGGCTGCACAACGTCAACCACTTCATCGTCAGCCAGACCAACCCGCACGTCATTCCGTTCATGACCCAGAAGGGCGAAGGCGAGGGCGGCGTGCTGCACTCGGCGCGCCGCTTCGCGTTCTCGACCGGCCGCAACGTCGCCAAGAACGTCATCGACCTGGCCAAGGGCGTGCTGCCGCACGGCGGCGCCCACCGCCAGCTCGACGTGGCCTCGTCGATCCTGGCGCAGGAATACCGCGGCAACGTCACCATCTTCCCGCAGCGCAGCCTGTGGCGCTTCGCGCGCGTCGCCACCAACCCGAACATCCGCGACGTCGAGCGCTTCATCCTCGAGGGCGAGCGCGCCACCTGGGCGCGCGTGTCGATGGTGCGCAACCAGCTGCGGATCGGCCAGACGCTGGACCGCTGCGTCGAGCGGCTCGAGCGGCTGCATCTGCCCGCCGAGCGGCGCGCGCTGCCCGGCAAGCCCGGGCTGCGCATCGTCCGCAGCCGCTGACACTGCGACGCGGTTCGTTGTCGAGCGCCCTTCCGGCGCGCTAGATTCGCCGCATCGCCGATCGCGGCCCCGGGCCGCCCCGGAAACGTTCATGTCCCAGTTGACCGATAGCGCGGCATGGAAAGCGCTGGCTCGCCATGCCGCGGCGCAGCAGGGCATTGCGCTGCTCGACCTGTTCGCCAAGGACCCGCTGCGGGCGGAGCGCCTGTCGTGCGAAGCCGCCGGGCTTTACCTCGACTACTCCAAGCAGCGCGTCAGCCGCGAAACGCTGGACCTGCTGCTGCGCCTGGCCGAGGTGCGCGGCCTGCCGCGCGCCGTCCAGCGCATGTTCGGCGGCGAGGCGATCAACACGACCGAGAAGCGCGCGGCGCTGCACGTCGCCTTGCGCAACGTGTCGGGGCGTGCCGTGATGAGCCGCGGCCGCGACGTCATGGCGGACGTCAACGCGGTGCTGGAGCACATGGCGCGCTTCAGCGACGAGGTCCGCGATGGCCGCTGGCGCGGCTGGAGCGGCGAGCCGATCAGCGACGTCGTCAACATCGGCATCGGCGGCTCGGACCTCGGGCCGCGCTTCGCCTGCGACGCGCTGGCGCCGTACGCCGGCGGCATCCGCACGCATTTCATCTCCAACGTCGACGGCTATCCGCTGGCCGCGCTGCTGCCGCGGCTGCAGCCGGCCCGGACCCTGTTCGTCGTCACCTCGAAGACCTTTACCACGCAGGAGACCACGCTCAACGCGCGCGCCGCCCACCGCTGGCTCAGCGCCGCGGGCGGGGCGCAGGCCGTGGCGCGGCAGTTTGTCGCGGTGACGGCGAATCCGCGCGAGGCCGCTGCGTTCGGCATCGAAGCGGAGCGCACCTTCGGCTTCTGGGAGTGGGTCGGCGGCCGTTACTCGCTGTGGTCCGCGGTCGGCCTGCCGATCCTGTTCGCCATCGGCGCGGCCCGCTTCCGCGAGCTGTTGTCCGGCGCGCACGCCATGGACGAGCACTTCCGGCTGGCCGAGCCGTCGCGCAACATGCCGGCGCTGCTCGGCATGCTCGGCGTGTGGAACACGAGTTTCCTCGGGCACGCCAGCCAGGTGATGGCGCCGTACTTCCAGCGCCTGCAGATGTTCACGCCGTGGCTGCAGCAGCTCGAGATGGAGTCCAACGGCAAGGGCGTGGACCTGGAGGGAACTCCGGTGGATTACGCCACCACCCCGGTGCTGTGGGGCGACGTCGGCACCAACACCCAGCACGCCTACTTCCAGATGCTGCACCAGGGGCCGGCGACCCATCCGGTCGACTTCATCCTGGTGCTCGAGCCGGGCCACGACCTGCACGAGCAGCACATGGCGCTGCTGGCCAACGGCCTGGCCCAGGGCGCGGCGCTGCTGCGCGGCAAGAGCGCCGAGCGCGTGCGCGAAGAGCTGGACGCTTCGCTGGGCGGCGCGGATCTCGACGCCGCCGTGCCGCACCGGGTCTATCGCGGCAACCGTCCGAGCAACACGCTGCTGCTGCCGCGCCTGGATCCCTATCACCTCGGCGCGCTGCTGGCGCTGTACGAGCACCGCGCCTACGTGCAGGGCGTCCTGTGGAACATCAATTCCTTCGACCAGTTCGGCGTGCAGCTCGGCAAGCAGGCGGCCGAGCGCGTGCAGCAGGCCATGGAGAAGGGCGACTTCGGGCCGCACGACAAGCGCCTCGACGCCTCGACGCGGCGCCTGATCACGCGCATCCGCGGCGCGCGCAAGTAACTCGCCCGTTTCGAGGTCGGGCCCGGTGTGCCCGTCTCGCTCCATGGCTCGCTCGATGCCCGCGCTACTCGCTTCGCCAAGTCTCCGCTCGCAGACGCGCGGGCACCCCTCGGGCTACGCCCTCGGGGCTCCGTCTCGCTGCGCTCTTACTTCCGCGATCCGGGCACACCGGGCCCGACGGGATCGGTCAGTGCTTTGCCACCAGAGCAGCAACACGATCAGGGGCGGGTCGGATGGCTCCCGGAGGAGAACAGCGCAGCCGGGCGGAGCCCCGAGGCCGCAGGCCGAAGGGGTCGCCGCGCCACGGCGAGCCGAGACTTGGCGAGGCGAGCTTGCGCGGCGACCGGCGAGCAGTCTCCGAAGGGAGCCATCCGACCCGCCCCTTCGAGAAGGCTACGCGTGTTGCTCCAAGGCCCAGGCGACGTGCTCGCGCACCAACTCGCTTGGATGTGCGGCCCGAAGCCTGAGGGCGGCAATGACCTCGGGGGAGGTCGGCGCGTTGCCGAGTGCCACGGCGACGTTGCGCAGCCAGCCGACGTAGGTGGCGCGGCGCAGGGCCATGCCCTCGGTCTTCGCCAGCCAGGTGGCTTCGTCCCACGCGAACAGTTCGGTCAGCGCCGGCCGGTCGAGGCCATGGCGCGCGGCGAAATCCTTTTCGCCGCTGAGCTTCGCGTAGCGGTTCCAGGGGCAGACCAGCTGGCAGTCGTCGCAGCCGAAGATGCGGTTGCCGATGGCGCGGCGCAGCTCGACCGGGATCGGCCCGCGGTGCTCGATGGTCAGGTAGGAGATGCAGCGGCGCGCGTCGAGCCGGTACGGCGCCACGATGGCGCGCGTCGGGCACACGTCGATGCAGGCCTGGCAGCTGCCGCAGTGGTTGCGCGGCGCGGTGGCGGCTTCGGGCTCGAGCGGCAGGTCGCAGTAGATCTCGCCGAGCAGCGAGAACGAGCCGGCCGCGCGGCTCATGACCAGCGTGTTCTTGCCGATCCAGCCCAGGCGCGCGTTGCGCGCCAGCGCCTTCTCCAGCACCGGCGCGCTGTCGGCCAGCACGCGGTAGCCGAACGGGCCGAGCTCGCGGCGCATGCGCTCGGCCAGCTGCTTGAGGCGCCGCCGCAGCGTGCGGTGGTAGTCGCGGCCCAGCGCGTAGCGCGCGATGTAGCCCCGGCGGCCGTCGGCCAGCACCGCTGCGGCGCCGGCCGCGGGCGGCGTGCAGTCCATGCGCGCGGAGATGACGCTGAGCGTGGCCGGCCGCAGCCGGCGCGGGGCGGCGCGCTGGGCTGCCGAGCGTTCCATGTAGGCCATCGAGCCGTGGAAGCCGGCGCGCAGCCACTGCCTGAGGCGCGCGCCGTCGCCGTCGAGCTCGAGGCGCGCCACGCCGACGTCGGCGAAGCCGAGTTCGCCGCCCCACGCGCGCAGGCGCTCGGCCAGCGGCGGGGCGGGAAAGGCTGTGGAACGGGACACTTATACTGTCCGGATGAGGGTCCAGCGCGATGAATTTCCGCGGCAATTTTACTCGGCAGAGCAGTTGCGCGAGCGCGACCGGCGCGCCGGCGCCGGCGTCGCCGATGGCGATGGGCTGATGCGCCGCGCGGCGGCGGCCGCCTGGCGCGAACTGCTGCGGCGCTGGCCGCGCGCCGGTCGCCTGGCCGTCCTGTGCGGGCCCGGCAACAACGGCGGCGACGGTTACGAGATCGCGCGGCTCGCGCGCGAGGCGGGGCTCGCCGTCGAGGTGTTCCAGGTCGGCGCGGCCCCGGCCAAAGGCGAGGCGGGCGCCGCGCGCCGTGCCTGGCTCGCGGACGGCGGCGCAGCGGCCGAGTACCGGGGGCAGGCCGTGCACGCCGACGTGGTCGTGGACGCGATCTTCGGCATCGGCCTGACGCGCGCGCCGCAGGGCACGGCGCAGGCGGCGATCCTCGCCATCAACGCCGCCGGCGCCAGCGGCGCGGGAGTGCTGGCCGTGGACGTGCCGAGCGGGCTCGACGCCGACCGTGGCGCCGCGCCCGGAGACGTCGTGCGCGCGGACCTCACCGTCACTTTCATCGGCGCCAAGCTTGGGCTGCACACGGGCGCCGGGCCGGACCATGCCGGGCGGGTCGTGCTCGACGACCTCGGCGTTACCGACGAGGGCGCCGGCACGGCGGAATGCCTGCGCCCGCAGATCCTCGCCGCGCTGCTGCCGCGGCGGGCGCGCGCTGCGCACAAGGGCGACATGGGCCACGTGCTGCTGGTCGGCGGCGAGCAGGGCATGGCCGGCGCGATCCTGCTGGCCGGGCGCGCGGCGCTGCGCGGCGGCGCCGGCTGGGTGAGCGTGGCGACGCGCGCGAGCCACGCGGCCGTCCTGACCGCAGCGCAACCCGAGCTCATGTGCCACGGCGTCGAGGAGGCGCGCGCCATGCGCGGGCTGATCGAGCGGGCGACGGTCGTCGCGTTGGGCCCCGGCCTCGGGCGCGGCGACTGGTCCCGCGCGATCTGGGGCCAGGCGGTCAGCGCCCCGCAGCCGCTGGTGGTGGACGCCGACGGCCTCAACTGGCTGGCCGAGAATCCGCAACGGCGCGACGACTGGGTGCTGACACCGCATCCGGGCGAGGCCGCGCGCCTGCTCGAGAGCACCACCGCTGCGGTCCAGGCCGACCGGCCGGCGGCGGCGCGCGAGCTGCAGCGCCGCTACGGCGGCGTCGCCGTGCTCAAGGGCGCCGGCACGCTGGTGCAGGGACGCGCGCTGGCGCTGTGCCCGTACGGCAACCCGGGCATGGCGGCGGGCGGCATGGGCGACGTGCTGTGCGGCCTGGTCGCCGCGCTGCTGGCGCAGGGACTGGGGCCGGAAAGCGCTGCGCGCGCCGGCGTGCTGCTGCATGCGCTGGCCGGTGATCGCGCCGCCGCGCGCGGCGAGCGCGGGCTGCTGCCGGGCGACCTGCTGGCCGAGCTGCCGCCGCTGCTGAACCCGGCGTGACCGCGCTGGCGCTGGATTCCGCGGCCGACGCCACGGCCCTCGGCGAGGCCATTGCCGCGGCGCTGGCGCAGCGGCCCGGCGGCGTCATTTACCTGCAGGGCCCGCTGGGCGCCGGCAAGACCACCGTCGCGCGCGGCTTGCTGCGCGCGCTCGGTGCGCGCGGAGCGATCCGCAGCCCCACCTACACGCTGCTCGAGCCCTACGAACTGTCCGGCCGCACCCTGGTGCACCTGGACCTGTACCGCCTGGCGGACGCGCGCGAGCTCGAGTCGCTCGGCCTGCGCGACTACCCGCCCGAGGTCTGCTGGTGGCTGGTCGAATGGCCCGAGCGGGCCGCGGCGCGGCTGCCGGGGGCGGACCTGGTGGTGGCGCTGGCGCATGCCGGCGCCGCCCGCCGAGCCGAACTGTCCGGCGCGCTGGCGGGCGCGATCGCCGCGGCCCGGCAACGCAGTCAGACGAAGGTTTAACAATATCCCGCCCCGCTTTGTTTTTATTCAGGAAGTTGCTTGGTTAAGGTTGAGGGAGTATGGTTGCGGGTGGTTGGGGGTGATGGAGACCGCGGTGCGGGTACTGCTGGCCGTGCTGATGACCGGTGTGGCGCTCGGCGCGCAAGCCGCCGAGCTGCGCGACGTGCGCCTGTGGGCGGGGCCCGACGGCACGCGCGTGGTGTTCGACCTCGACGGCACCGCCGAGCACACGGTGTTCAGCCTGCAGAACCCGGATCGCATCGTCATCGACCTGCGGGGCACGCAGCGCGGGGGTGCGCTGGCGACGCAGTTCGACGGCAAGGGAGTGGTGCAGCGCGTGCGCTCGGGGGCGCAGGAGGACGGCACGCTGCGCGTGGTCCTGGACCTGGCCGCGGCGGCGAAGCCGAAGAGCTTCGCGCTGCAGCCCAACGACAGCTACGGCTTTCGCGTGGTCGTGGACCTGGCCGCGGCCGCGCCGGCCACGCCGACCGCGCCGGCCGCCCCGCCGCTGGCGGAGAAGCCGATCGTCGTGGCCATCGACGCCGGCCACGGCGGCGAGGATCCGGGCGCGCGCAGCCGCCGCGGCCTGCTGGAGAAGGACGTGGCGCTGGCGCTGGCGCGGCGCCTGGCGGCACTGGTCAGCAAGGAGCCCGGCTTGCACCCCGCGCTGATCCGCGACGGCGACTACTACGTCAAGCTGCGCGACCGCATCGTCAGGGCGCAGGCGGCGCATGCCGACCTGTTCATCTCGATCCACGCCAACTCCTACCGCGACCCGAGCGTGCGCGGCAGCGCCGTGTACGTGCTGTCGCCCAAGGGCGCGAGCTCCGAGCACGCGCTGATGCTGGCCAACCGCGAGAACATGTCCGACCTGATCGGCGGCGTCGAAGCCGACCACCGCGACGACCAGACGCTGGCCGTGCTGGCCGACATCTTCCAGACCTCGGCCATGGAAGCCAGCCACGACGCCGGCGGCCGGCTGCTGGAGTCGATGGGCCGCATCAACCTGCTGCAGAAGCCGCGCGTGCAGCAGGCGTCGTTCGTGGTGCTGAAATCGGCGAGCTTCCCGTCGGTGCTGGTCGAGACCGCGTTCCTGACCAACGCCCGCGACGAGCGCCTGCTGCGCGATCCGGCCCAGCACGACAAGTTCGCGCGCTCGATGCTCGATGGCATCAAGGGCTACTTCAAGAGCTATCGCCCGCTGCAGCAGGTGGCGGAAGGCGCCGGCGGCGGCATCCAGCCGGTGGCGCTGAGCGGAACCGCCGCGCGCTGAACGCCGCCGCGGCTGGGCCATAATCACGGCCCCATGCCGATCCAGGTCCTGCCCGACACACTGGTCAACCAGATTGCCGCTGGCGAAGTCGTCGAAAGGCCGGCCGCGGCCGTCAAGGAACTGGTCGAGAACAGCCTCGACGCCGGCGCGCGGCGCGTCGAGGTGGACGCCGCGCAGGGCGGGCTGGCGCTCATCCAGGTGCGCGACGACGGCCACGGCATGGCCCGCGGCGAGCTCCGGCTGGCGCTGACGCGCCACGCCACCAGCAAGATCGCCACGCTCGAAGACCTCGAGCGGGTGCGCTCGCTCGGCTTCCGCGGCGAGGCACTGCCGAGCATCCTGTCGGTGTCGCGGCTGGCGCTGACCTCGCGCACCGGCGCCGACGCGCACGGCTGGCGCCTGGCCGGCGAGGGCGGCCTGCCGGCCGGCGAACCCGAGCCTGCAGCGCACGCGCCCGGCACCACGGTCGAGGTGCGCGACCTGTTCTTCAACACCCCGGCGCGGCGCAAGTTCATGCGCGCCGAAGGCACCGAGTTCCGCCACCTCGACCAGGCCCTGCGCCGCATCGCCCTGGCGCGTTTCGACACCGCCTTCGCCCTGCGCCACGGCGCGCGCAAGGTGTTCGACCTGGCCCCGGCCGCGGGCGCCGGAGCGCAGGCGCGGCGCGTCGGCGAACTCACCGACCCCGAGTTCCTCGACAACGCCCTGGCGTTCGACGAATCGCGCCTGGGCCTGCGCCTGTCCGGCTGGATCGCGCTGCCGAGCTTCTCGCGCGCGCAGGCCGACCTGCAGCACTTCTACGTCAACGGCCGGCCGGTGCGCGACAAGCTCATCGGCCACGCGCTGCGCCGGGCCTACGCCGACGCGCTGCACGGCGCGCGCTTCCCGGCCTACGTGGTTTACCTGGAGCTCGATCCGGCGCGCGTCGACGTCAACGCGCACCCGGCCAAGACCGAGGTGCGCTTCCGCGACGCCTCGGTGGTCCACGACCTGGTATTCGGCGCCGTGCACCAGGCCCTGCGCCGCGTGCGGCCCGATCCTTCTTCCCACCATCAAGTGCATGTCGACGAGCGCACGGGCGAGATCTCGCAGGATTCGTTCCGCTACGGCGTCGGCGCGCCCGCGCCGGCGGTCCGGCTCGGCGAAGCGGCGCCCGCCCCGAGCGACCTTTGGGCGCAAGCCCATCGGGAGCGAGGGGCGGGCGCCGCTTCGCCGAACGCCGACGAGCTGCCGCTGGGGCATGCGTTGGCGCAACTCAGCGGCATCTTCATCCTGGCTCAGAACCGCCACGGCCTCGTGCTGGTCGACATGCACGCCGCCCACGAGCGCGTGCTGTACGAACGGCTCAAGCGGCAGCTGCGCGAGGGCGGCGTCGCCTCGCAGGCGCTGCTGGTGCCGGTGTCCGTGAGCGTGCCCGAGGACCTGGCCGACCGCGCCGAGGCCGAGCGCGAGCGCCTGCGGCGACTCGGCCTCGAGCTCGATCGCGCGGGGCCGGCGACCCTGACCGTGCGTGCGGTGCCGCCGCTGCTGGCGCAATCGGACCTGGCCGCGCTGGTGAAGTCGCTGCTCGGCGCCGCCGTCGAGCAGGACAGCCACCGGCACTTCGCGGACGTGACCGAGGCGCAGGAGCGCGTGCTGGCCGACATGGCCTGCCGCTCGGCGGCGCGCGCGGGCCGGCAGTTGACCGTGCCGGAGATGGACGCGCTGCTGCGCGACATGGAGCGCACCGAGCTCGCCGGCCAGTGCAACCACGGCCGGCCGACCTGGGTGCAGTTCACCCACGACGAGCTCGACCGCTTCTTCCTGCGCGGTCGCTAGAAAATGGGGTCAGATCCAATTTCGGTGACGTCCCTGACGCTGCAGGCGGGTCGTCGAAATTGGATCTGACCCCATTTTCTTTGGCGAGGGCGCCGCTGCCGGCGGTCCTGCTGATGGGGCCCACCGCCTCCGGCAAGTCGCAGCTGGCGCTGGCCCTGTGCCAGCAGTTGCCGTGCGAAATCATCAGCGTGGATTCGGCGCAGGTCTATCGCGGCATGGACATCGGCACGGCCAAGCCCGACGCCGCCACGCGCGCGCGCGTGCCGCACCACCTGATCGACCTGTGCGATCCCGCCGAGGCCTACTCCGCCGCGCGCTTCTGCGCCGACGCCGCCCGCACCGCCGCGCAGGTCCGCGCGCGCGGGCGCGTGCCGTTGCTGGTCGGCGGCACCATGCTGTACTTCCGCGCCCTGCAACAGGGCTTGTCCGAGCTGCCGCCGGCCGATGCCGCGTTGCGCGAAACCCTCAGCCGCGAAGCCGGCCGCATCGGCTGGCCGGCGCTGCATGCGCGGCTGGCGCGGCACGACCCGGCGACGGCGGCGCGCCTGCACCCGAACGACGCGCAGCGCATCCAGCGCGCGCTCGAGATCCTCGAGCGCAGCGGCAGGCCGGCGAGCCGGCACGCGCCGCCGTCCGGCGGCGGGCTCGACGGGCCGGTGGTGAAGCTGGCGCTGAACCCGTCCGAGCGCCGCGTGCTGCACCAGCGCATCGCGGCGCGTTTCACGCAGATGATGCGTGACGGCTTCGTCGACGAGGTCGCGAACCTGCGCGCGCGCGGTGACCTCTCGCCGGAGCTGCCGTCGATGCGCGCGGTCGGCTACCGGCAGCTGTGGGCGCACCTCGACGGCGCCTGGGACCTGCCGACGGCGGTGGAGCGGGGCATCGCCGCCACGCGCAGGCTGGCCAAGCGCCAGCTGACCTGGCTGCGCGCCGAGGCCGGGCTGACGTGGTGCGATCCGCACGACGCGGCGCTGGCGCGCCGCGTGCGTGAACGCATCGAGGGGGCCGCGGTCGAAGCGGGGTGCTAGACTTACGCATCGGCCGTCGCGTCAACCGAGGCGCGGACGGACACAGAACACCCGCAATGCATTCCACGAACAAGGGGAAGACAACAATGTCCAAAGGACAGACTCTGCAGGAGCCGTTTCTGAACGCCCTGCGCAAGGAGCGCGTCCCGGTTTCGATCTACCTGGTCAACGGCATCAAGCTGCAGGGCCAGATCGAGTCGTTCGACCAGTTCGTCGTGCTGCTCAAGAATACCGTCAGCCAGATGGTGTACAAGCACGCCATCTCCACCGTCGTGCCCGCGCGCGCCGTGCACATCGGCGAAGCCGACGGCGGCGAAACGCAACCGCCGGGGATCTGATCACGGCTCGCCCGCGGAACCTGCATGTTTGAGCGTCCGCCGCCGGGCGAGAAGGCAGTCCTGGTTCACCTGGCATTCCCGAAAACGGACTACGACGCCGACCGGCGCGAGTTCGTCGAGCTGGCGCGCTCGGCCGGCGCCGACGTCAAGGCCGTCATCGGCGGACGGCGCCAGCGGCCGGACCCGGGTTTCTACATCGGCACCGGCAAGGCCGACGAGGTGGCCGGCGCGGCGCGCGCCGGCGGCGCCGAACTGGCCCTGTTCAACCACGAGCTGTCGCCGAGCCAGGAGCGCAACCTCGAGAAGCGCATCCAGGCGCGGGTGCTCGACCGCACCGGCCTGATCCTGCAGATCTTCGCGCAGCGCGCGCGCTCGCACGAAGGCAAGCTGCAGGTCGAGCTGGCGCAGCTGCAGCACCTGGCCACGCGCCTGGTGCGCGGCTGGACCCACCTCGAGCGCCAGCGCGGCGGCGGCATCGGCATGACCGGCCCCGGCGAGACGCAGCTCGAGCTCGACCGGCGGCTGATCGGCCGGCGCATCGCCACGCTGAAGAAGCGCCTGGACCTGGTGCGGCGCCGGCGCGAGCAGAACCGGCGCGCGCGCGCCAAGAGCGAGATGGCCACGGTCTCGCTGGTCGGCTACACCAACGCCGGCAAGTCGACGCTGTTCAACACGCTGACCGGCGCGCGCACCTACGCGTCGTCGAAACTGTTCGCCACGCTCGATCCGACGCTGCGGCGCCTGGCGCTGCCTGGCAGCCGCGCGGCGGTGCTGGCCGACACGGTGGGCTTCGTGCGCGAACTGCCGCACGACCTGGTGGCGGCGTTCCGCGCCACGCTGGAGGAATCCCGCGAGGCGAGCCTGCTGCTGCACGTGATCGACGCGGCCGACCCGGAGCGCGACGCGCGCATCGGCCAGGTCGAGGCGGTGCTCGCCGAGATCGGCGCCGAGAACGTCCCTCGGCTCGAGGTCTACAACAAGATCGACCTGAAGCCTGGCGAGGCGCCGCGCCTCGAGCGCGACGGCGGCGGCCGGCCCGCGCGCGTGCACGTCTCGGCGCTGACCGGCGCCGGCCTGGACCTGCTGGGCGAGGCCGTCGCCGAGCTGCTGGGACCGGAGGTCGAGGAGCATGTGCTGACGCTGCCGCCGTCGGCGGCGCGGCTGCGCGCGCGGCTATTCGCGCAGGGCGCGGTGCGCAGCGAGAGGGTCCGGCCGGACGGCGGCTTCCGCCTGCGCGTGGTGATGCCGCGCGAGCGCCTGCAGCGGGCGCTGCGCGAGGCCGGGCTGGAGCCGCGCGGAGTCGGGTTGTAGGAAGCGGCTTCAGGGGCGACCGGTCGCGCCCGAAGGCGCTCCTACAGTAAGATTCGCCCTCCTGTAATCCCTCTCAACCCATGGAGTTCTGGACGCATGGCGTGGAATGAGCCTGGCGGCGGCGGAGGCCGCGACCCCTGGAATCCCGGCGGGCGCCGGCCGGGCAACGGCAACGTGCCCGACGTGGAGCAGGTGCTCGAGCGGCTGAAGGCGCGCTTCAAGGGCAAGGGCGGCTCGCCGGGCGGCCTGTCGTCCGGCGGCGCCGGTCTGCTGGCCGCGGCGCTGGTGGCGCTGTGGGTGCTGTCCGGCATTTACACGGTGGACGCGCAGGAGCGTGCGGTGGTGCTGCGCTTCGGCGCCTACGTCGCCGAGGCCGACTCGGGCCTGCACTGGCACTTGCCGTGGCCGATCGAGTCGATCGAGAAGGTCAACGTCACCCAGGTGCGCCAGGTCACCGAGCGCTCCGACATGCTGACGCAGGACGAGAACATCATCGACGTGGAGCTCAAGGTCCAGTACAAGGTCAAGTCCGCGCTGCAGTACCTGGTCGCCACGGCCGACCCGGACGCCACGTTGCGCCAGGTCACCAAGAGCGCCGTGCGTGAGGTCGTCGGCCGCAGCAGGATGGACCACGTGCTCAGCGGCGAGGGGCGCCAGGACGTTTCCAGCCAGACGCTGCAGATCCTGCAGGAGCGGCTCGACGCCTATGACTCGGGCCTGATCGTCACGGAAGTCAACTTCCAGAACGTGCAGGCGCCCGAGGCCGTGCAGGACGCCTTCGCCGACGCCATCAAGGCGCGCGAGGACCAGGAACGGCTCAAGAACGAGGCCGAGGCCTACGCCAACGACCGCCTGCCCAAGGCCGGCGGCGCGGCGGCACGCGAGCGCGCCGAGGCGGTGGCCTACCGCGACCGCCTGATCGCCCAGGCCAGCGGCGAAGCCGAGCGCTTCAGCAAGATCCTGGCGGAATACCGCAAGGCCCCGCGCGTGACGCGCGACCGCCTGTACCTCGAGACCATGAGCGAGGTGCTCGGCAACGCCACCAAGATCGTGGTGGACGTGGACCGCAACGGCCCGATCATCTACCTGCCGCTCGACCAGCTGAACCGCGCCGCGCGGGCCGGCGAGCCGGCCGACGCGGCGCCGAGCGGGCCCGGCACGCGCCCGGGCGCCGCGTCCGGCGACTCGCGCTCGCGCGAGCGGGGAGGGCGCTGATGGGCAACCGCCAGATGACGGGTTTCGCGCTGGTCGGCCTGGCGCTGGTCGCGCTGCTGAACGCCGTGTTCGTCGTGGACCTGCGCGAGCGCGCGCTGGTGCGGCAGTTCGGCGAGATCGTCGGCGTCGATTTCGCGCCGGGGCTGCACTACAAGATCCCGTTCGTGCAGGACGTGCTGAAGTTCGACAAGCGCATGCTCACGCTCGACAACCAGACCGAGAACTTCCTGACGCTCGAGAAGAAGAACGTCAAGGTGGACTTCTTCGTCAAGTGGCGCATCGCCGAGACCGGCCAGTACTACCAGGCCACCCGCGGCGACGAGACCGTCGCCGGCACGCTGCTGACCGCGAGCATCAACCGCGGCCTGCGCGACCAGTTCGCCAGCCGCACCATCCAGCAGGCACTGTCGAGCGCGCGCGGTGAAGTGACCAAGGCCCTCGAGGAGACCGTACATGAGGCGCTGACCGCGCTCGGCATCGAGATCGTCGACGTGCGCGTCAAGCGCATCGACTTCCCGGACGACGTGCGCGAGAAGGTCTACGAGCGCATGCGCGCCGAGCGCACGCGCGTGGCTTCGGAGTTGCGCGCCAAGGGTGCCGAGGAAGCCGAGAAGATCCGCGCGACCGCCGACCAGCAGGCGATCGTGATCGTCGCCGACGCCTACGGCGAGGCCGAGCGCGTGCGCGGCGAGGGCGACGCCAGGGCCGCGGAGATCTACGGCCGCGCCTACGGTCAGGATCCGGAGTTCTACCGCTTCTACCGCTCGTTGCTGGCCTACCGCGACACCATGCGCGGCAAGGATGTGCTGGTGCTCGAGCCGGACAGCGAGTTCTTCCGCTACTTCAAGAGTTCCGGCGGCGGCACGGCCAGGTGAGCGAGGCGTGACCGATGGACACGCCGCTGTGGCACGACCTCGTGCGCGCGTTCGGGCTGGTGCTCGTCCTCGAAGGGTTGTGGCCGTTCCTGTCCCCCGCGCGCTGGCGCAGCGCCCTGCTGCGGGTGTCCTCGCTCGATGACCGCCTGCTGCGCGGCTTCGGCCTCGCCATGATGATCTGCGGTGTCATCGTCCTCCAGGTGGCAGGCTGACCGTGTCGAAGGGGTGGCTGCCCGAAGGCATGGAGGAATGGCTGCCGCCGCTGTCGTGGCGGCAGGAAGAACTGCGCCGCGCGCTGCTCGATTTCTACCGGCGGCGCGGCTACGAACTGATCCTCACGCCGCTGCTCGAGCACCTCGACGCCCTGCTGACCGGGGCCGGCTCGGACCTCGAGCAGCAGACCTTCAAGCTGACCGACCCGGCCAGCGGCCGGCTGCTGGGGCTGCGCGCCGACATGACGCCGCAGGCCGCGCGCATCGCGGCGCGGCGCTACGGCGACCGCAAGGTGGTGCGGCTGTGCTACCTCGGCACCGTGCTGCGCACGCGCGCCGACAGCCTCGGCGGCGCGCGCGCGCCGCGCCAGGTCGGCTGCGAGCTGTTCGGCGAGGCCGGCATCGAGGCCGACCTCGAGATCCTGCAGGTCATGCTGGAGACGCTGAAGCGCGCGGCGGTGCCGCAGGTGCACCTCGACCTCGGCCACGTCGGCATCTACCGCGCGATCGCGGCGAGGCTGGAGCTGGATGCCGAGGACGAGGCCGCGCTGTTCGGCATCCTGCAGCGCAAGTCGCAGCCCGACCTGGCCGAGTTCGGCCGCGCCCAGCGCCTCGCCGGCAAGCCGCTCGACGCGCTGGCGCAGTTGATGGAGCTCAACGGCGACGCCGGCGTGCTGAAGCAGGCGCGCGGCAGCCTGGCGCGGCTCGGCGCGGCCGTGGACGACGGCCTGGAAACGCTGGAGAAGACCGTGCGCGCGCTGCGCCGCCGCTTCCCCAAAGTGCCCGTGCACGTCGACCTCGCCGAGCTGCGCGGCTATCGCTACCAGACCGGCATGGTGTTCGCGGCGTACGCGCCCGGCCACGGCCGCGAACTGGCGCGCGGCGGGCGCTACGATGGCGTTGGCCGCGAGTTCGGCGTGCCGCGCCCGGCCACCGGCTTCTCCGCCGACCTCAACGAGCTGCTGCGGCTTGGCAAGAACTGACATGGGCAAGACCGTGGTGGTGATAGGCGCCCAATGGGGCGATGAAGGGAAGGGCAAGGTCGTCGACCTGCTCACCGACCGCGTGCAGGCGGTGGTGCGTTTCCAGGGCGGGCACAACGCCGGCCACACGCTGGTGATCAAGGGCCAGAAGATCGCGCTGAACCTGATTCCCTCGGGAATCATGCGCGACGGCGTGGCCTGCCTGATCGGCAACGGCGTGGTGCTGTCCGTGCCGGACCTGCTGCGCGAGATCGAGAAGGTCGAGAGGACCGGCATTTCGGTGCGCGGCCGACTGCGCATCTCCGAGGCCACGCCGCTGGTGCTGCCGGTGCACGTCAAGCTCGACTTGGCGCGCGAGAAGGCGCGCGGCGAGGCCAAGATCGGCACCACCGGCAAGGGCATCGGCCCCGCCTACGAGGACAAGGTGGCGCGGCGCGCGGTGCGGGTCGGCGACCTGTTCCAGCGCGAGCAACTGGCGGCCAAGCTGGGCGAGCTGCTGGCGTACCACAACTTCGTGCTGAAGGACTTCTACCACGAGGAGCCGGAGGACTTTCAGAAGACCCTCGACGAGCTGCTCGGCTACGCCGTCGTGTTGAAGCCGATGGTGGCGGACGTCACCGAGCTGCTGCGCCTGCATCTCGAGAAGAAGCACAACGTGCTGTTCGAGGGCGCGCAGGGCGCGCTGCTCGACGTCGACCACGGCACCTATCCGTTCGTGACGTCCAGCAACACCACCGCCGGCGGCGCCGCCACCGGCTCGGGGGTCGGGCCACGCAACTTCGACTACGTGCTCGGCATCATCAAGGCCTACGCCACGCGCGTCGGCAGCGGGCCGTTCCCGACCGAGCAGGACAACGACATCGGCCAGCACCTGCGCGACAAGGGCGACGAGTACGGCACGGTGACGCGCCGGCCGCGGCGCTGCGGCTGGTTCGACGCGGTCGCGGCGCGCCGCTCGATCTTCCTCAACTCGATGAACGGCCTGGTGGTGACCAAGCTCGACGTCATGGACGAGCTGCAGGTCGTGCGCATCTGCACCGGCTACAAGGTGGACGGCAAGCCGGTCGAGACCGTGCCGATCGGCGCCGAGGGGCTGGCGAAAGTCGAGCCGGTGTACGAGGAGATACCGGGCTGGCAGACCTCGACCGTCGGCATGACGCGCTTCGAGGAGCTGCCGGAGAAGGCGCGGCGCTACCTGAAGCGCCTCGAGGAAACCACCGGCGCGGAGGTCGCGATCGTCTCCACCGGCCCGGACCGCGCGCACACCATCATTCGCCACAACCCGTTCGACTGAGCTGGCGACGCGGGGCCGGTGTGCCCGTCTCGCTTCATGGCTCGCTCGATGCCAGCGCTGCTCGCTACGCCAAGTCTCCGCTCGCGGACGCGCGGGCACCCTTCGGCCTGCGGCCTCAGGGCTCCGTCTCGCTGCGCTTTTACTTCCGCTCGCCGGGCACACCGGCCCCTTGATCGCTCACTCGCTCCCGTGGCTCGTCCAGGGGCTGAGCGATCAGCGGCGGGTCGGGGGCTTGGCGAAGCGAACTAAAGCGCAGCCGCGCGGAGCCCCGAGCGTAGCGAGGGGTCGCCGCGCCACGGCGAGCCGAGACTTGGCGAGGCGAGCTTGCGCGGCGACGAGGCGAGCCATTCGCGGAGACAAGCCCCCGACCCGCGACACAGCCAGCCGCAAAACAAAAAACCGGCTTGCGCCGGCTTGTTGTTGGTGCCCACGGAGAGACTCGAACTCCCACGGTTTTACCCGCTAAGACCTGAACCTAGTGCGTCTACCAATTCCGCCACGTGGGCCAGCAAAAGAGGGGCGAATTCTGGGCATGAGGGTATGCTTTGTCAATGAAGAACTGGAAAGAACACGACCCTGACTACGCCGGCGAGCAGCAGAAGCACGAGCACCCGCTGCCGAGCCGCCGTTTCCTTCTCAAGACGCTCGGCAGCCACGCCGGCCCGCTGACGGCCGTCGAGCTGGGCGCGCACCTGGGACTGACGCCGGAGGAGGCGGCCGGCGGCCTCGACAAGCGCCTGCAGGCCATGATCCGCGACGGCCAGCTGGTGCAGAACCGCCGCGGCGCCTACGGCCCGCTGCCGCGCATGAACGTGGTCAAGGGCCGCGTGCAGGGTCATCGCGACGGCTACGGCTTCCTGATCCGCGAGGACGCCGGCGGACCGGACATCTTCCTCGGGCCACGCCAGATGCGGCAGCTGCTGCCGGGCGACGTCGTGCTGGTGCGCATCTCGGGCCAGGACGCGCGCGGCCGGCCCGAAGGCACCGTGGTCGAGGTGGTCGAGCGAGTCACCCAGAGCATCGTCGGGCGCTACGTGCTGCAGCAGGGCCTGGGTTACGTGATCCCGGACAACCCGCGCATCACCCACGACATCCTGGTGCCTCCCGGCGCGCACGGCGGCGCCAGGGCCGGGCAGATGGTGGTGGTCGAGCTGACCACGCCGCCGGGGGCGCGCACGCTGCCGGCCGGTCGCATCAAGGAAGTGCTGGGCGACCACCTGGCCCCCGGCATGGAGATCGAGGCGGCGATCCGCGCGCACGGGTTGCCGCACGAGTGGCCCGAGGCGGTCGAGCGCGAAGCCGCGGCGCTGCCGGCGACCGTTTCCGTCCCGGAGACCGGGAACCGTCATGACTTTCGGCCGCTGCCGCTGGTCACGATCGACGGCGAAGACGCCCGCGACTTCGACGACGCCGTGCACGCGCAGCGGCACAAGGGCGGCGGCTGGAAGCTGTGGGTCGCCATCGCCGACGTCGCCGCGTACGTGAAGCAGGGCAGCGCGCTCGACAAGGAGGCGCTGCAGCGGGGCAACTCGGTGTACTTCCCCGAGCGCGTGATCCCGATGCTGCCGGAGGCACTGTCCAACGGCCTGTGCTCGCTCAATCCGGAGGTCGACCGCCTGTGCATGGTGTGCGAACTGCACATCGCCGCCGACGGCGAGATTGCCGGCAGCAGGTTCTACGACGGCGTCATGCACTCGCAGGCGCGCCTGACCTACACGCAGGTGTTCAACGCGCTGGAGGAACCGCACGGCGCGGAAGGCAAGCGCTTCACGGCCCTGCTGCCGCACCTGCAGACCCTCGACGAGGTGTTCAAGGCGCTGTTCGAGGCGCGCCAGCGGCGCGGCGCCATCGACCTCGATTCCACCGAGACCAAGGTGGTGTTCGGCGCCGACCGCAAGATCGAGCGCATCGTGCCGGTCACGCGCAACCGCGCCCACCGCATCATCGAGGAGTGCATGATCGCCGCCAACATCGAGGCCGCGAAGTTCGTGCTCAAGCACGAGCGGCCGGCGCCGCACCGCGTGCACGCCCAGCCCGACGTCATGAAGGTCGCGCTGCTGCGCGAGTTCCTGGCCGAGCGCGGCTTCGTGCTCGGCGGCGGCGACAAGCCGCGGCCCAAGGACTACGCCAGGCTGCTCGAGCGCGCGCGCGGGCGCGTGGACTACCGCCTGATCCAGACCGTCGCGCTGCGCTCGCTGATGCAGGCGCGCTATTCGGCCGAGCCGACCGGCCATTTTGGACTTGCGCTCGAGCACTACGCCCACTTCACCTCGCCGATCCGGCGCTACCCGGACCTGCTGCTGCACCGGGCGATCAAGAATGCGCTGCACAAGCGCAAGATCGCCGACCTCGGCTACGGCGCGGCCGACATCGAGGCCCACAGCGCGCACTGCTCGACCACCGAGCGGCGCGCCGACGAGGCCACGCGCGACGTGCTGACCTGGCTCAAGTGCGAGTACATGAACAACCGGGTGGGCGAGAGTTTCGTCGGCGTGGTCAGCGCCGTGGTGCCGTTCGGCCTGTTCGTCGAGCTCGAGGGCCTGTACATCGAGGGCCTGGTGCACATCTCCAGCCTGAAGAACGACTACTACGTGCACGAGGCTTCGCAGCACCGCCTGCGCGGCGAGCGCTCGGGAAAGGTCTACGGCCTCGGCCAGAAGATGCGCGTGAAAGTGGTCCGGGTGAACCTCGATGAACGCAAGATCGACCTCGAGCCGGTGGAGGAGCTGGCCGGCGGCCGTGCACCGGCGCGGCGCCAGGAGCGCGGGCGGCCGGCCGGGCGCGAACGCGGCGCCGGGCGCGGCAAGGGCCGCCAGCGCAAGGGGCAGCGCTGATGCGCGCGCGCGCGTGGCTGGGCCTGTTGCCGCTGGCGCTGGGCGCGTGCTCGGCCGGCAAGCTGAGTTCGAGCCTGCCCGCCGCTGCCGCGCCGGCGTCGTACGTCGGCGCCCAGGCCGGCGTGCTGGCCGCCGCGGCAGTCGATGACGAGCTGGCGGCGCTGGAGGATGAGCTCGATGGCCTGGCCGGCCGGCGGGCGCCGGTGCCGGTGCGGCTGTCGCGCGAGGGCGGGGCGCTGAAGCTGGGCCTCGGGGCCGGGGAATCGTTTGCGGCCGGCGGCGCCGAACTGCGCGCGGCCGCGCTGGCAACCTACGCGGGGCTGGCGCGCGCGCTGGCGGCCCGCCAAGGCACCGTCGCGCACATCCGCGTGCTGGGCGAGGCCGCTGCCGAGCCTTCGACCAGCCTGGCGGCGCGCCGCGCGGCCAGCCTCGAGGCCTACCTGGCCGCGCACGGCGTGCCGGGCACGCGCCTGCGTGCGCACGGCGCCGCCGGGGCCGAGGCGATCGAGATCCTGATCAAGCCCATCGTCGCCGGGCGCGAAGCCGAGGCCTGGGTCCCGCCCTCGTGAGCGAGCGCGTCTACATCGGCGGCTTCCACGCCGTCATCGCGGCACTGGAGGACGGCTCGAGGCGCCCGACCGAGGTGCTGCTGGCGCAGCACCGCCAGGACGAGCGCAGCCGGCGCGTAGCGGGGTTGGCCCGCGAAGCGGGCGTTCCCCTGCGCCTGGTGCCGAAGGCCGAGCTGGACCTGGCCGCGCCGGAGCTGCGGCACCAGGGCGTGCTCGCGGCCATGCCCGCGCAGTCGTTCGGCGGCGAGGACGCACTCGACATTCCCGCCACGCCGGACAAGCTGGTGCTGGTGCTCGACGGGGTGCAGGACCCGCACAACCTGGGCGCCTGCTTGCGCACCGCGGAGGCCGCCGGCGTGCACGCCGTCATCATCCCCAAGGATCGCGCCGCCGGCCTGACGCCGGCCGCGCGCAAGGCGGCTGCCGGCGCCGCCGAGCGCGTGCCGGTCATCGCGGTCACCAACCTGGCGCGTACCCTCAAGCGCCTGCAGGACCTGGGCTACTGGGTCACCGGGCTGGCGGGGGAGTCCGAGGCGTCGCTGTTCGATGCCGACCTGAGCGGGCCGCGGGTGCTGGTGCTGGGTGCGGAGGGCGAGGGCCTGCGCCGCCTGACCAAGGAGCACTGCCACCAGCTGGTCCGCATCCCGATGGCCGGCAAGGCCGAGAGCCTGAACGTCTCGGTTGCCGCGGCTGTGTGTCTCTACGAAGCCGTGCGACAGCGGCTCAAGTCATAGGCCACGGGCGGGTGGCCCCTCCGGGGACTCGAGTAGAGAGTCCGCAACCGGCGGTTTGCAACAAGCGCCTGAATCCCTTAGGATTCGCGCCGCGAAAACAGGGTCAGATCCATTTTCGCCAGCGGGCGGCAGCAGCGCAGTTCCCCGAGCCGAAAATGGATCTGACCCCTTTTTCGCTTAACTTGTCCCACCTGAAATGGGGGACTGCGCGCCGAGCGATCGGGGCGTAACCATAAGGAGACGCAGTGAGACACTACGAAGTCGTGGTCATGGTGCATCCGGACCAGAGCGAACAGGTCCCCGCCATGGTCGAGCGTTACAAGGGCATGGTCGAAGCCGACGGCGGCAAGGTCCATCGCCTCGAGGACTGGGGCCGCCGCCAGCTCGCCTACACCATCGCCGGCCTGCACAAGGCGCACTACGTGCTGCTGAACGTGGAGTGCTCCGACAAGGCGCTCAAGGAACTGGAGAACGCGTTCCGCTTCAACGACGCCGTGATCCGCAAGCTCGTGGTCCGCACGTCGGGCGCCGTCACCGACCAGTCGCCGCTGTTCAAGGCGCCGGACGAAGAGAAGAAGCCCGAGTTCCGCCGCAGCGAGAATGGCGACACCGCCGAGCCGGCTGCCGAGCCGGCTGCCGAGCCGGCCGCCGAGCCCGCCGCCGAAGCCGCCACAGGAGCCTGACCATGGCCGCCCAGTATTTCCGCCGCAAGAAGTTCTGCAAGTTCACCGCCGAGGGCGTCACCGAGATCGATTACAAGGATCTCGCCACGCTCAAGCAGTACGTATCCGAGACCGGCAAGATCGTGCCCTCGCGCGTCACCGGGACCAAGGCCCAGTACCAGCGCCAGCTGGCGCTCGCGATCAAGCGCGCGCGCTACCTGTCCCTGCTGCCGTACACCGACAAGCACGGCTGAGGAACGACGACCATGGACGTGATCCTGCTCGAGAAGGTCAAGAACCTCGGTGACCTCGGCGACACCGTCAAGGTGAAGCCGGGCTACGGCCGCAACTTCCTGCTGCCGCAGGGCAAGGCGCTGCCGGCCACAAAGGCGAACCTCAAGGTGTTCGACGAGCGCAAGGCCGAGCTGCTGGCCAAGGCCACCGATTCGCTCAACGCGGCGAAGATGCGCGCCGAGCAACTCGCCGGCAAGACGCTGACGATCAAGGCGCTGACCGCCGAGGAAGGCAAGCTCTACGGCTCGGTCGGCGTATCGGACGTGGTGCGTGGTGCCGAAGCCGCCGGCATCGAACTCAAGCGCAGCGAAATCGACATTCCCGGCGGCCCGATCCGCCAGATCGGCAGCTACCCGGTGACGGTGCGCCTGCACACCGAGGTCGAGGCCAGCATCACGCTCGTGGTCGAGGAAGAGAAGGCGGCCTGACGAAAAAGGGGACGCAACCCTGAAAGCCGGCGGGCACCGCGAAAAAGGGTTGCGTCCCTTTTTTCAGCCGGCGTGGGCGAACCTCACGCGCTGCGTGAGCCCGCACAACAACTCGTAGGCGATGGTCCCCGCCCGCCCGGCGATTTCCTCGACCGGCAGTCCCGGCCCCCACAACAGCACGGCGTCGCCCACGCGCGCCTCCGGCACCGCCCGCAGGTCCAGCGTGATCATGTCCATCGACACGCGCCCGACCATGGGCACGCGCCGGCCGTGCACCACCACCGGCGTGCCGCTGGGCAGCGAACGGTGGTAGCCGTCGGCGTAGCCGACCGCGGCCACGCCGATGCGCATCGCCTCCGGGCAGCGCCAGGTCGCGCCGTAACCGATGGCGGCCCCGGCCGGATAGTCGCGCACGGCGATCAGGCGGCTTTCCAGCCGCATCGCTGCGGTCAGCCCCAGGTCGGCGCCGAGCTTGCCCGGCAGCGGCGAGGCCCCGTACAGCATCAGCCCGGGCCGCACCCAGTCGGCCCGCGCCTCCGGCCAGGCGATGACGCCGGCCGAGTTGGCGATCGAGCGCGCGCCCGGCAGTCCCGCCAGCGCCTGGTCAAAGGCCCGCACCTGCTCCTGCGTGGCCGGGTTGTCGGGCTCGTCGGCGCAAGCCAGGTGCGTGATCCAGCCGCAGAACTCCCACTCCGGCCGCGTCTGGATGCGCCGCCACAGTCCGGGCACGTCGGCCAGCGGGAAGCCCAGCCGGTGCATGCCGGAGTCGAGCTTGATCCACAGCGACACGCGCGCGCCCTGCGGCAGCGATTCGAGCAGCTCGAGCTGCCAGTGGTCGTGCACCACCACCTGCAGCGAGTGGCGCAGGCACAGGCGCGCCTCCTCCGGCGACAGGATGCCTTCGAGCAGCGCCAGCCTGGCCTTCACGCGCGCTTCGCGCAGCACCAGGGCCTCTTCGAGCGCCGCCACGGCGAAGGCGTCGGCGTGGTCCTCGAGCGCGCGCGCCACCGGCACCGCGCCGTGGCCGTAGGCGTCGGCCTTGATCGCGGCCATGACCTTGGAGCGCGGCGCGTGGTGGCGCACCACGCCGAGGTTGTGCCGGATCGCCGCGAGGTCGATCGTGGCCGTGACGCGCGGGATCATCCTGGGTTACAGCGCCTGGAAAGAAGGGTCTGCCAGATTATCGAATTTCGTGAACTGCCCCAGGAACGTCACGTCCACCTTGCCGGTCGGGCCGGAGCGCTGCTTGCCGATGATGATCTCGGCGCGTCCCTTGGCTTCCACCTTGTCCGGGTAATACATCTCCTCGCGGTAGATGAACAGCACCAGGTCGGCGTCCTGCTCGATACCGCCCGACTCGCGCAGGTCCGACAGGCGCGGCCGCTTCTCGTCACGGCTTTCGAGGCCGCGGTTGAGCTGCGACAGCGCGATGATCGGGATGCCGAGCTCCTTGGCCAGCGCCTTGAGGCTGCGCGAGATCTCGGCGATCTCGTTGGTGCGGTTGTCGGCCGTCCCCGGCACGTGCATCAGCTGGATGTAGTCCACCACCAGCAGCTTGATGTCGTGCTCGGAGGCCAGGCGGCGCGCCCGGGCGCGCAGGTCGAGCGGCGACAGCGCGCCGGTCTCGTCGATGTACATCGGCGCCTCGCGGATGAAGCTGTCGGCCGACACCAGGCGGCTGTAGTCGGCGTCTTCCAGCTGGCCGCTGCGCAGCTTGTGCAGCTCGACCCGGCCGAACGACGACAGCACGCGCTGGGTCAGCTGTTCGGTGGACATTTCCATGCTGAACACGGCCACCGGCTGCTTCTTCTCGATGGCGACGTGCTCGGCGATGTTCAAAGCCAGGCTGGTCTTGCCCATGCCCGGTCGCGCCGCGACGATGACCAGGTCGCCGGGGTGCAGGCCGTTGGTCTTGCGGTCGAGGTCTGCGAAGCCCGTGCCGAGGCCGGCCAGCGCGTTGGGGTTGTCGCGCAGCAGCTCGATCTTCTTCTCGACCTGTTCGAGCATCCTGCCGATCGGCATGTAGGTGCTGCGCGCGCGGGCCCCGCGCTCGCGCAGCGCGAAGACCTTCTGCTCGGCTTCGTCCACCAGCTCGGCCGGCGCGCGGCCCTCCGGCCGGTAGCCGAGGTCGCCGATGTCGCTGCCGGCCGCGATCAGGCCGCGCAGCACCGAGCGCTCGCGCACGATCTCGGCGTAGGCCAGCACGTTGGCGATGCTGTAGGTGTCCACCGCCAGCGAGGCGACGTAGGCCGGCCCGCCGGCTTCGTCGACGCGGCCCTGGTTGCGCAGGTGCTCGGTGAGCGTTACGAAGTCGCACGGCTTGCCGGCGCCGATCAGCTCGCCGATGCCGCGGTACAGCAGCTGGTGGTCGGCGCGGTAGAAGTCGGCGTCGGCCAGCTTGTCGGCGAGCTCGAAGTACAGCGCGTTGTTCAGCAGCAGCCCGCCCAGCACGCTCTGCTCCGCCTCGATCGAGTGCGGCGGCTGCTTGGGCAGGCTCTGGATGCGCGCGGTCGTGGCGCGCCGCGTGGCGGGCTCGTTCATGTGCAGTTCGACGGGTGGGGGCGCCACTTTAATCACTTGGAAAACGCGCCGCTCGGCGTTTTGCGACCAACGTGTGCAGAGGCTGTGGACAACATGACCGCCGGCCCCGGCCCGTTGGCGCGGCCGTGAGCGTCATCACGCGAGTGTGCATATCTGCCGTGCCGTCATGCCCTCGAGTCTGCGGCAACAACTGGCTCATCTGATGAGCCTGCGCCGCGCTTGCTGAGCGGGCCCGGTGTGCCCGTCCCGCTACATGGCTCGCCTCACCGCGTCCTTGCAAAGCTCGCCATGTCTCGCTTTGCTGCGGACGCGCCCCGTCCGGGCTCGTGGCACTAAACGCCGCTCGCCCGGCGGGGCTCCGGTTCGGCTGCGCTTTACTTCCGCGGTCCGGGCACACCGGCCCCCCCGATCGCTCACTTCCTCATGTGGCTCGAGCGGGAGCTGAGCGATCAGTGGCGGGTCGGGGGCTTGGCGAAGCGAAATGAAAGCGCAGCGAGACGGAGCCCTGAGGCCCGCAGGGCCGAAGGGTGCCGCCCGTCGCGAAGCCGAGCCATGGCGAGGCGAGCAGGGCGGCATCGAGCGAGCCATTCGCGGAGACAAGCCCCCGACACGCCCCGTGAGGTGAGCGCACAAAAAAACCGGGCAGGGCCCGGTTCTGGTGAGTCGCGCCTGAGAGGCGCTCCTACAGGGGCGCCGCAGCGATCATTGCGGCACCAGCAGGAAGTTCATCTTGGTGCCGGCCAGCTCGATGATGTCGTTGGCCGCGAGCTTCACGGCCTGCACGTCGATCTCCTTGCCGTTGACCACCGGGCGCTTGATGCCGCCGCCCTGGCCGCCGACGTGGACGATGTAGTAGCCGTCCGCGCGGCGCGTGATCGCGGCGACCTGGTCGCCGGGGCGGCCGAGGGTCGTCAGCGCCTTGGTTAGCACCAGTTCCTTGCCGGCGTTGGGGCCGCTGGCCACCTTGAGCTTGCCGACCATCGGCGTGGACGGCGGCGCGGCGGCGGCGGGCGCCGCCTTGTTGACGCTGGCGTCGAAGGCCGCGCCCATCTGGCCCGGCCGGATGATCATGGTCTTCTCGAAGTCGTCCTCTTCGCCGCCGGCGTCACCGTGGTACTTGAGCTGGTTGCGGCCGATCATGATCACGTCGCCGTTCGACATCGGATGCTTGGCGACCTGCTTGCCGTTGACCTGGGTGCCGTTGGTGCTGTCGAGGTCCTCGAGGAAGGAGTCCTGCAGGATGGTGATGACCACCGCGTGGTGTCCCGAGACCGCCTTGTCGCCCGGGAACGGGATGTCGTTGTCCGGCGCACGCCCGATCGTCACGCGCTCCTTGTTGAGCGGCACTTCCTTGGTGACGCCGTTGGCATCGGTGACGACGAGTTTGGACACTAGAACCACTCCATCAAACGTTCATACCAGCGCCGGCCCGGGGCGAACGACGCGTCCACCCTCGCTAAGGCTACGGAAACATTATCTTTTCCCCCGCGGTCGTTGGCTAGGGTGACCAGCGCCTTGGCCGCGTCGGGAAGATTATCAGCAAACTTGGACAGGGTTAAGCCGATGGTCTGGTCATCCACCATGTCGCACAAGCCGTCGGAGCAGATGAGGATGACGTCACCCACTTCGATGGGATCCTCGATGATGTCGACCTTGACCTCGGGCTCGACGCCGAGCGCGCGCGTGACGATGTTCTTGCGCACCAGCTTCTTGGCGTCCTCGCGCGTGTAGTGGCCGCGCGCGATGAGTTCCTCGATCAGCGAGTGGTCGCGCGTGACCTGCTCGAACTTGCCATGGCGCAGCCGGTACAGGCGCGAGTCGCCAACGTAGGCGATGGACATGCGGTCGTGGTGGAACAGGCAGGTCACCACCGTGGTGCCCATGCCGGCGCACTGCGGCTGGGTCTGCGACACCTGGTGGATGGTCTTGTGGGCCAGCTCGACCGCGCTCTTCAGCAGCAGGGCTTCGCGGCTGTTGCCGGAGGTCTCGTCGATCTCGCCGCCCTTGAGGCCCTTCCACTCTTTCTTGACGGTGTCTTGCACCGTGCTGATGGCCAGGCCCGAGGCGATCTCGCCGGCGTTGTAGCCGCCCATGCCGTCGGCCAGGATCAGCAGCCCCATGTCCCGGTCTTCGCCGACCGCGTCCTCGTTGTTCTTGCGCACGCGGCCCATGTCGGTGAGCAGGGCGGTGGCGAGCTTTCCCTTGGCGGACATGGCGGCCTATTGCACCCGCAGCGCCGCGCGCAGTTCGGCGGCGAGCTCGCCGCCGCGCTGGTAGCGCTGGTTCATGTCCTTGTGCAGCGCGCGATCGATGACCGCGTTCAGCGTGCCCGGCAGGTCCGGCCGCACCGCCGCGGCCGGCGCGTGCGCCTCGTTGGCGATCTTGAACATGAGCGTCGCCATCGAGTCGGCCTGGAACGGCAACTGGCCGGTCAGCAGCTGGTAGAGGGTCACGCCGAGCGAGAACAGGTCGGAGCGGCCGTCCACTTTCTTGCCGGAGAGCTGCTCGGGCGACATGTAACTGGGCGTGCCCAGCACCATGCCGGTCTTGGTCTTGGACGAATCGGTGATGCGGGCGATGCCGAAGTCGGTCAGCTTGATGCTCTTGCTGTCCACCAGCCACATCAGGTTGGCCGGCTTGATGTCCCGGTGCACCACGCCCTGCTGGTGCGCGTAGTCGAGCGCGTCGGCCGCGTCGGCGACGATCTTGACGATGTCCGTCACCGGCATCAGCGCGTTGGGCTTGGTGTGGCGCACCAGGTCGTGGCCCTTGAGGAACTCCATGGCGATGTAGCACAGGTCGTGCTCCTCGCCGGCGTCGTAGATCTGCACGATGTTCGGATGGTTCAGGCGCCCGGCGGTCTCGGCCTCGCGGAAGAAGCGCGACTTGACGTCGGCCAGCTCGTCGCCCTCGAACTCCTGCGACAGCGCCAGCGTCTTGATCGCCACGGTGCGGTTGATCTTCGGGTCCTTGCCCATGTAGACCACGCCCATCGCGCCCTTGCCCAGTTCCTTCTCGACCTGGTAGCGGCCCAGCATCGGCTTCTCGCTGCCGGCCTCGAGCACCATGGTGCCGCCCGGGTGGCTGCCGCCGCCGCCGAGGATGACGGTCTCGGACATCTTCTTCGCGCGCGCGGTCTTCTGCTCGACGTCGCGGAACTTCGGGTTGATGCCGGCGATGTGCTGGAAGACCGACTCGGCCTTGTTGAACTGGCGCTTGCGCTCGAAGTCGAGCGCGAGGTTGTACATCAGGTCGAGCACCTTGTCGTCCACCGGCTGCACCCGGCGGAACTTGTCCCAGGCCATGTCGAGCTGGCCCTGGCCCTGGAAGGCGAGGCCCAGCATCTTGTTGCTTTCCGCGCCCTCGGCTTCCGAGGTCAGCTTGAGCTTCTCGGTGAGACGCAGCCGCTTGATGGTCATGAACAGGTGCCCGGTGATGAGCAGCACCGCCGGGATCATCAGCTTGAGCCACAGCGCGCTGCCGGACATCAGCGTGATCTCGGTCGCCACCAGCGCGACCGCGGCGACGCCGGTGACACCGGCCGCGATGCCGGGCGACAGGCGCGGCAGCAGCGTGGCGAGGTAGACCGTGATCAGTGCGAGCAGCAGCAGCTCCACCCAGCCGCCCCAGTCGGGCCGCGTGTAGTAGTCCTGCTGCAGGATGGTCGAGACCGTGTGCGCCAGGATCTCCACCGGCTTCATCTGCGGGTCGACCGGCGTCGGGAACGAGTCGGCGATGCCGAGCGCGGACGGGCCGATCAGCACGACCTTGTCTTTGTACGCCGAGGCCGGGATCTTGCCGCTGATGACGTCGAAGAACGAATCCATCGGGAACGGTGGCCGGCCGTCGCGCGCGCCGTAGTAATGCGTGTACATCAGCAGCTCGGGCCCGGTGCGCAGGGTCAGGCCGCCCATGGCGACGCCCTCGCCGAGCCGCACCTCGACGTCCTCCGGCTTGAGGTTCAGCGCCTGCGCCGCCAGCATCAGCGCGAACGAGCCGTAGTACTCGTCGAAGTGCTGCAGCACCAGCGCCTCGAAGCGGTTGGCGCCGTCGACGTCGAGCGTGTTGGTGAGGTGGCCGATGCCGGCGGCCGCCGCGCCCAGCGCCGGCAGCGGCACCGCCACGCCTTCCTGCGTCGGCACCGGCAGCCAGCCGTTGCTGCGCGCGTTGACGCGGTCGACGACGTTGCCCAGCGCGTTGCGGCGCACGTAGTCGGCGAGCGGCTGCTCGGGCCGCCCGGCCGGCACGCCCAGCGCGGCGAAGGTCATGGCCAGCACGTTGGGCGGGCCCTGGGCCATGGCCTCGGCCAGCACCTGGTCCACCGACAGCGCGCCGCGGGCTTCGGCGATCATGGCCGTGACGGCATCGAGGTCGGCCTTGAACTTCGTCGCCAGCCCCGACGCGGCGAAGCTGCGCGCGAGCGGCGCGGCCGCCTTGTTGCGGTCGGCGAGGTCGTTCAGGGCGCCGCCGAGCGACGCGATCTCCGCCGGCGCGGCGCCGATCGAGGACCCTTCGATCAGGCCGGCGATCTCGCCGATGTACTGCAGGCCGGGATCTTCCTGCGCCTCGGTGAACAGCACCGAGTTGCCGACGGCCTTGGCGCCGCCTTCGCGCAGCAGGTCCATCATCGCGGCGTGCAGGTTGCGCGGCCACGGGAAGCGGCCGAGGTTGCGGATGCTCTGCTCGTCGATGGCGATGATCGCGACCTTGTCGCTGGGCGCGCGGTCGCGCGCGCGCACGCCCAGGTCGTAGGCATAGCGCTCCAGGCCCTGGAAGGCGTCGCTGAACGTGGCGGCGAGGACGAAGAACAGGCCGGCGAACGCCAGCGCTGCAAACCAGTCCTTCGACCAGATGCGTTCCTTCACCCCGGGCCCCGACGCTTCTAAGTTATGGCGCATACTACCTTTTCCCCAGCTTCAGGAAAAACCGGCGTGGCCCGAGCGAAGACCCACTTCGTCTGCCAGAACTGCGGGGCCGGGTTCCCGAAATGGGCCGGGCAGTGCGCGGATTGCGGCGAATGGAACTCGCTGGTCGAAGGGCTTGCCGGAAAACCGGCGCGCGGCAGCGGCGGCGCGCCGGTTGCCGCGCTGCGCCGGCTCAGTGAAGTGCGCGCCGAAGACGCGCCGCGCGTGACCACCGGCATGGACGAAATGGACCGCGTGCTGGGCGGCGGCCTGGTCCCCGGCGCCGTCATATTGATTGGCGGCGATCCCGGCATCGGCAAGTCCACGCTGCTGATGCAGGTGCTCGGTGCGGTGGCCGGGCGGCTGCGCGCGGTCTACGTGACCGGCGAGGAGTCGCTTTCCCAGGTCTCGCTCCGTGCCCAGCGGCTCGGCCTCAAGTCGTTGGACCTGCCGGTGCTGTCGGAGACGGCGGTGGAGCAGGTGCTGGCGCAGCTGCAGGCCGAGAAGCCCGGGCTGGCCGTCATCGACTCCATCCAGACGCTCTACACCGACGCACTCGATTCGGCGCCGGGCTCGGTGTCGCAGCTGCGCGAGTGCGCGGCGCAGCTGGTGCGCTACGCCAAAGCCAGCGGCTGCGCAGTGGTCCTGGTGGGCCACGTGACCAAGGAGGGCGCCATCGCCGGGCCGCGCGTGCTCGAGCACATGGTCGACACGGTGCTGTACTTCGAGCACGACGCCGGCAGCCGCTTCCGCATCGTGCGCGCGGTCAAGAACCGCTTCGGCGCGGTCAACGAGCTCGGCGTGTTCGCCATGACCGACACCGGGCTCAAGGAGGTCAGCAACCCGTCGGCCTTGTTCCTGTCGCGCCACGAGCAGCCCGTGCCGGGCAGCGTCGTGACGGTGACGCGCCAGGGCAACCGGCCTTTGCTGGTCGAGGTGCAGGCGCTGGTGGACCCGACGCGGCTGGAGATCCCGCGGCGCGTGACGCTGGGGCTCGAGAGCAACCGCCTGCACATGCTGCTGGCGGTGCTGCACCGCCACGGCGGCGTCGCGCTCGGCGACCAGGACGTGTTCGCCAACGTGGTCGGCGGCATGCGCATCCAGGAAACCGCGGCGGACCTGCCGATGCTGGTGGCGGCGCTGTCGAGTTTTCGCGGCAAGGCGGTGCCGGGAGACACCATCGTCTTCGGCGAGGTCGGCCTGGCCGGCGAGATCCGGCCGGTGGGCGGCGGCGAGGAGCGGCTGCAGGAGGCGGCCAAGCAGGGCTTCAGGCGCGCCATCGTGCCGGAGGCCAACAAGCCGCGGAAGAACGTGAAGCTCGAGATCGAGGTGCAGCCGGTGGCGCGGCTGCGGCAGGCGCTGGAACTGCTGTGAGCTGACTCGCGGGCTGCGACCTCGCTCCCGAGCCGTCGCCCTGAGCCGCGGGCTGCGCCCTCGCTCCCGATGGGCTTGCGCCCAAAGGTCGCTGCGGTCGCAGCCCGCGGCTCAGCGCGGCAGGAACGTCGCGGCCAACCCTGCGGCAGCGCACGCCGCGAGCGTGCGCACGATGCCCGCGTCGAAGCGTACGAGCGCGACCAGCGCGGCGAGCGCGATCGCCACGGCCGCCCAGTCGATGGCGCCGCCCGGCCACAGCACGTGGCCGGCGAAGAAGAGCGCGAGGTTCAGGATCACGCCGACCACCGCGGCCGTGACCGCGGTCAGCGGCGCGGTGAACTTGAGGTCCTCGCGCGTGGCCTCGACCAGCGGCCCGCCGAGCAGGATGAACAGGAACGAGGGCAGGAACGTGAAGAACGTCGCCACGGCCGCGCCGGCGACACCGCCCCAGAACAGCGCGTCGGGGCCCAGCGCGCCGTGTTGCCAGCCGCCGACGAAACCGACGAACGCCACCACCATGATCAGCGGCCCCGGCGTGGTCTCGCCCAGCGCCAGGCCGTCGATCATCTGCGTCGCCGACAGCCAGCCGTATTGCAGAACCGCGGCCTGCACGACGTACGGAAGCACCGCGTAGGCACCGCCGAAGGTCAGCAGGGCCGCGGTGGTGAAGAACGCGCCCATGCGCGCCAGCGTGTGGTCCGCCCCCAGCGTGAGCGCCAGCGTGCCGTACGCCGCTGCCCACAGGCCCAGGCCCAGCGCGAGGCCGCGCACCAGGCGCGCCCGTGACGGGGCAGCGTGCGCGGGCGCCGGCGTGGTGTCGTCGATCAGCGCCGGGCCGTAACCGGCGGCGGGGCCGGGCGACGCGCCACCGAAGTGGCGCGGCGCCAGCCGGCCGCCGGCGAAGCCGAGCGCCAGCGCGCTGAGGATGATCAGCGGGAACGGCGCCTCGACGAAGGAGATGGCCGCGAACGCCAGCCCCGCGATCGCCCACAGCACCGGGCCGCGCAGCGCGCGCCGGCCGATGCGCCAGGCCGCGTGCAGCACGATCGCCGTCACCGCGGGCTTGAGGCCGTACAGCACGCCGGCGACCGCCGGCACCTCGCTGAACCGCAGGTAGACCCACGACAGCGCCACCAGGATGAACAGCGACGGCAGCACGAACAGCGCGCCGGCGGCGATGCCGCCGGGCGCGCCGTGCAGCAGCCAGCCGATGTAGGTGGCCAGCTGCTGCGCTTCCGGGCCGGGCAGCACCATGCAGTAGTTCAGCGCGTGCAGGAAGCGGCGCTCCGAGATCCAGCGCCGCCGCACCACCAGCTCGTCGTGCATGATCGCGACCTGCCCGGCCGGCCCGCCGAACGAAATGAACCCCAGGCGCAGCCACCAGCGCAACGCCTCGGCGAAGCCCACCGCCATCGGCGCGCCGGAGTCGCGGCTCACCGGAATCCCATGATGCTCGAGGGATACCAGCTGTGGCGCTCGTGCTCGAGGTGCTTGCACCAGGTGTACAGCGCGTCGTAGAGCGTCATGCCGGTCGCCAGCATGGCGTGGTCGTCCGCCATGTTCGCCGACAGGCCGAGCGAGATGGCCAGCAGGCCCGCCGCCTGCGGCGAGCGCGACAGCGTGTCGGTGTCGGCCGCGCGCACGATGTCGGCGAGGCGGTCGAGCGCCGGGTCGCGCAGGCCGTACTTCTTGAGAATGGCGTCGAAGCTGCACAGCTCGCCCTGGTGTGTGAGCTCGACGCCGGGGATGTCGTACGGGATCGCGCCGAGGCGCGCGGCGTCCGGCAGCACCCGGTCGGGCGGCACGTACAGGAACTCGGCCTCGCGGTCGACGAAGCGCCGGATCAGCCAGGGGCAGGCGATGCGGTCGATCTTGGGGCGTTCACGCGTGATCCATTTCATCGGAATCCTCCTCGCGAACGGCGTCGGGAGGCGCGTGCGCCAGGCGCAAAAATAAACGCGTCCATGTCTCCTCCAGCCGTTGCCGGTTGAAGGCAGAGCTTGGACGCGCATGCGGGCGCATCTTACGGGGCGCCTGCCGCGGACCCCGTAAACACAGGCTACGCCCGTGCGATGATGTCGCGCAACTGCCTCGACGGAGGGTTTTTCGTGACCACGCAACTCGCCCTGGCCGCCGCCGCGTTCGCGGCAATGCACCTGCTGATCTCCGGCACGCGCCTGCGCGACGCCCTGGTCGCGCGCCTCGGCGAGGGTCGTTACCGGGGACTGTTCTCCCTGGCCTCGGCCGTGGTGCTGGCCTGGCTGATCTGGGCCTACGCGCAGGCGCGCCAGCCGGCGCTCACGGCCCTGACCGATTGGCGCTGGCTCGGCGCCGCGCTGGTGTTGGTGTCCTTCCTGTTCATCGTGCTGGGCCTGCTGACGCCCGGCCCGACCATCGTCGGCGCGGAGAAGCTGCTGGCCCGCGGCGTCGAAGCGCGCGGCATCCACCGCATCACGCGCCACCCGTTCCTGTGGGGCATCGCCCTGTGGGCTGCCGTCCACATGCTGTTCAACCCCGAAACGGTGAACCTGCTGTTCTTCGGCGCCTTCGTGCTGGTGGCGGTGGCCGGCACGTTCTCGCTCGACGCCAAGCGCGCGCGCCTGTTCGGCGAGTCCTGGCAGCGCTACGCGGCGCAGACCTCCAACCTGCCGTTCGCGGCAATGCTCGAGGGCCGCAACCGCCTGGTCCCGGCGGAGTTGGGGTGGTTCAAATTGGTCGCGGCCGCGGCGACGTACGCCGCCTTCGCGCTGCTGCACGCCCGCTTCTTCGCGCTGCCGCCGTTCTGACGCAAATACGGGGACAGACTTAAAAGTCTGTCCCCGGGCAGCGGGTCACTAGGCTGCGACTTCGGCAGGCTTGGGCGCCGGCGGGCGGATGCGCGCGGTGCGCACGACGTTGGCCTGGGTCTCGGTGATCTCGATGACGTAGTCGCGCACGCGCACCTGCTTGCCCGGCTTGGGGATGTCCTCGAGCTGCTCCAGCACCAGGCCGTTGACCGTGCGCGCGCCGGCGGTCGGCAGCTTCCAGCCCAGCGTGCGGTTGAGCGTGCGGAGGGTCACGCCGCCGTTGACCACGTAGCTGCCGTCGGCCTCCATCGACACGTTCTTGATGCGTGCCGCCGGGTCCGAGGTGAACTCGCCGACGACCTCCTCGAGGATGTCCGCCAGCGTCACCAGCCCCTGGATGTCGCCGTACTCGTCGACCACGAAGCCGATGCGCCGCTTCTGGTTCTGGAAGTTCAGCAGCTGCTGGTTCAGCGGCGTGCCGGCCGGGATGAAGTACGGCTCGCGCGAGCTGCGCACCAGCTCCTGCACGTCGAGCGGGTCGCCGGCGATGATGCGCTGCGCGTTGCGCAGGTGGATGATGCCCTTGAGTTCGTCGATCGAGCCGTTGTACAGCGGCAGGCGCGTGTGCTCGCTGGCGAGCAGCTGCGCCTTGATCTCCTCGGGCACGCCGGTGACGTCGACGCCGACGATCTCGTTGCGCGGCACCATGATGTCCTCGACCGTGGCTTTCTCCAGGTCGAGCAGCGACAGCAGCATCTTCTGGTGGCGCTGCGGGATCATGGCGCCGGCCTCGGCCACGACCGAGCGCAGCTCCTCGGTGCTGAGGTTGTGCTGGGCCGCCTCCTCCGGCGAGACGCCGAGCAGGCGCAGCAGCGCGTTGCTGAACAGGGTGACCAGCACCACGAACGGCAGCAGCAGCCAGCGCAGCACCCAGTAGACGTAGGCAGCGGGGATGCCGACCCGTTCCGGATGGAGCGCGGCCAGGGTCTTGGGCGTGACCTCGCCGAACACCAGGATCAGGAACGTCAGGGCGGCGGTGCCGAGCGACAGCGCCAGTTCCTGCGAGATTCCGAACTGCTCGTACACGCGCAGCGAGATCACCGTAGCGACGGTGGCGGCGAGGATGTTGATGACGTTGTTGCCGACCAGGATGGTGCCGATCAGCCGGTCCGGCCGCGCCAGCAGCTGCTCGGCCAGGCGCGCGCCGCGGTGACCGGCCTTGGCCATGTGGCGCAGGCGGTAGCGGTTGAGCGTCATCAGCCCCGTCTCGGAACCCGAGAAAAAGGCTGACAGCAGGAGCAGGACTCCCAGCAGGACGCAGAGAGCCGACAGAGGGATGTCTTCCAAGACGCTTTGGTTTCCGCCCGCGAACCGACCCTACTAACTAAAGACCGCTGAACCGCTCGTCAAGGCAAGCCGCTCAGGCTTACTTTAAGAAAGCGCGCTAACTCCAATGCCGGCTTAGAATTTGTTCAAGTATGACCTTGCTGCCGAAATAGGCCAGGATGAGCACCGCGTAGCCCGCCAGCGCCCAGCGGATGGCGGTGCGACCGCGCCAGCCCCAGCGCCAGCGCCCCCACAGCAGCCCGCCGAACAGCCCCCAGGCGCCGACCGACAGCACGGTCTTGTGGGCCAGGTGCTGGGCCAGCAGGTCATCCACGAACAGCAGGCCCGACAGCAACGACAGGCTCAGCATGAAGAAGCCCAGGCCGATCATCAGGAACAGCAGGTGCTCCATGGTCTGCAGCGGCGGCAGGGCATCCACCAGGCCGCCGGCCGCACTGTCGTGCAGCAGTCGGTCCTGGATGGCCAGGGTGACGGCCTGGGCCGCGGCCAGGGTCAGGAAGCCGGCACTGAACAGCGACAGCACGACGTGCAGCTGGATCTTCCAGTCCGACAGCGGGATGGCCGACACCGGCGTCGGCCACAGCGCGGCCCACAACGCCGCGACCGCGGCCAGCGGGTAGATCGCGATGCCCAGCACTTGCACCGGCTGGAAGCGGCCCAGCACCCACAGCAGCAGGGCGGCCTGCCAGGCGAACACCGACATCGCCTCGGTCACGCCGAGGCTCAACTGGCCGCCGTGCACGGTCGCGCTGAGCAGGGCGCCGCCGTGCAGCACCAGGGCGGCGGCCGCCAGTGCCGCGGCACCGCCCGCGCCGGCGCGGCGCCAGTGCCACAGCGCGCAAACGGCGTAAGCGAAGGCGGCGAAGCCGGCGAGCGTGGAGGTCATGCGCAGGGCACCTTAACAAAACCCGCGCGCGCTGTGACGCGGTTCAAGAATCCGCTTGCACATCCGAGAGTTTCCGCCGGAGCAGGCGGAACCCTGTGCTAGTATCGATCGCATCTCGGGGGAGATCGCACAGGCGCATGCGCATCAAGGTGCTGGGATGCAGTGGCGGCGTCGGCCCCGGCCTGCGCACCACGAGTTTACTGGTCGACGATCACGTGCTCATCGATGCGGGCACCGGCGTCGGCGATCTTTCGCTCGCGCAGATGGCCCGCATCGGCGACGTGTTCCTCACGCACGCGCACCTCGACCACGTCTGCGGCCTCGCCTTCATGGCCGACAACCTGTTCGATCTCGTCGACCGCCCGGTCAAGGTGCACGCGACCGCGGACACGCTCGCCACGCTGCGCGAGCACCTGTTCAACTGGAAGCTGTGGCCGGACTTCTCGAAGCTGCCCGACGAGAAGAATCCGCTGCTGACCTGGCACGAGATCAAGGTCGGCACGAACTACCCGTTCGACGGCCACACGCTGCGCGCCTTCCAGGTCACGCACACGGTGCCGGCGGTGGGCTACGTGGTCGAGGGCAAGGCCGGCACGTTCGCCTTCACCGGCGACTGCACCGCCACGGATGAATTGTGGGCGGCGCTGAATGCGCTGCCGCGGCTCGACAAGCTGATGATCGAGGTCGCCTTCACCAACGACGACGCGGAGCTCGCCAAGGTCTCCCGGCATTTCACGCCGCAGCTGCTCGGCACGGAGATCGGCAAGCTCAGGCACAAGCCCAGGCTGTACCTGACGCACCACAAGCCGGGCTGCGAAGCCGACATCGAGAAGGAGAGCCGCGCCGCGCTGGGCGGGCGCGACTACGCGCACCTGCGGCGCGGGGACGTCATCTCGCTCTGATCCCCCGGAAGGGGGCTACCCGACCCGCCATCGCCACAACGCGCCCGCTAGAATCGCGGCATGTTCGATTCGCTCAGCAAACGGCTGGCCGGCGCGCTCGACGCGCTGCGCGGTCAGGGCCGCCTCACCGAGGACCAGATCAGGAGCGCCGCGCGCGACCTGCGCATGGCGCTGCTCGAGGCCGATGTCGCGCTGCCCGTGGTCAAGGACTTCGTCGACAGGATCCGCGCGCGCGCGCTCGGCGCCGAGGTCACGCAGAGCCTGACGCCGGGACAGGCGTTCCTGCGCATCGTCCACCAGGAACTCGCCGCCGCGCTCGGCGGCGCCGCCGCAGCGCTCAACCTGTGCGCCGAGCCGCCGGCCGTGGTGCTGATGTGCGGCCTGCAGGGGTCGGGCAAGACCACCACCACCGGCAAGCTCGCGCGGCGCCTGCGCGAGGCCGAAAAGAAAAACGTCGTCGTGGTTTCCACCGACGTCTACCGCCCCGCCGCCATCGAGCAGCTGCGCACCGTGGCGGGGCAGGCCGGCGTCGAGTGGTTCCCGAGCCGGCCCGGCGATGCGCCGCTGGCCATCGCGGGCGCCGCGCTCGCCCACGCGAGGAAAGTGTTCGCCGACGTGCTGCTCGTCGACACCGCCGGCCGCACCACGGTGGACGAGGCGATGATGGCCGAGATCGCCGCGCTGCATGCCGGGCTCAAGCCGGTCGAGACCCTGTTCGTGGTCGACGCCATGACCGGCCAGGACGCGGCCAACGTGGCCAGGGCGTTCGCCGACCGCGTGCCGTTGACCGGGGTGATCCTGAGCAAGGCCGACGGCGACGCCCGCGGCGGTGCGGCGCTGTCGGTGCGCGCCGTCACGGGCGCGCCGATCAAGTTCCTCGGCACCGGCGAGAAGCTGGACAAGCTGGAACCATTTCACCCGGACCGCATCGCGGCGCGGATCCTCGGCGAGGGCGACATGCTGTCGCTGATCGAGGAGACGGTCCAGAAAGTCGACCGCGAGAAGGCCGAACGGCTCGCCGGCAAGCTCAGGAAGGGCAAGTCGTTCGACCTCGAGGATTTCCGTGAGCAACTGGCGCAGATGCAGTCCATGGGCGGCATCGCCTCGATGCTGGAGAAGCTGCCCGGCGCGGCGCAATTGCAGGACAAGCTGAAGAGCGCGAACCCGGAGAAGGACGTCAAGCGCTCGATCGCCATCATCAACTCGATGACGAGGAAGGAGCGCCGCTTCCCGGACCACCTGAAAGCCTCCCACCGCCGCCGTATCGCGGCCGGCAGCGGCACCCAGGTTCAGGACGTGAACAAGCTGATGCGCCAGTTCGAGCAGGCCCGCGACATGATGAAGAAAATGGCCGGCGGCGGCGTGGCCAAGCTCATGCGGGGTCTGGGCGGCAAGCTGCCCCCCGGGGGGTTCCCCCGGTAGGAAAAAGGGGTCAGGAAAAGGGGTCAGATCCATTTTTCGGTCGGGAAAAGGGGTCTGACCCCTTTTTCGGGCGGGCTCCGATTTCCCTTTCTTTTCAGCCAGAAATCGTTAAAATACGCGCCCTTTCGCGGCCCCAGGGCCGCGTTTTTAGTTGATAAATCAATGGTCAAAATCCGTTTGGCGCGCGCAGGCGCGAAGAAGCGCCCCTTCTATCACGTCGTCGCGACCGACAGCCGCAATCCGCGCGACAGCCACTACATCGAGCGCCTGGGTTACTACAACCCGATGGCGACCGGCGGCGAGCAGAGGCTCGTCGTCGACCGGGCTCGCATGGAGTACTGGACCAAGAACGGCGCGCAGGTGTCCGAGCGCGTGACGTTCCTGGTCACGCATGTCGCGAGCAAGGTCGAATCCGGTGCTCCGGCCAAGGCCGAGGCGGCCAAGCCTGCCGCGAGCGGAGTCGAAGGGGCCGCCTGAGGTCTCCGATGCCGGGCACGGTTGAGCTCGGCCGGATCGTGGGCGCCTTCGGCATCAAGGGCTGGGTGCGGTTGCGGTCCTACACCGATCCCCCGGAAGGCGTCCTGCGCTACCGCACCTGGCACATCGGCGGGCGCGAATGGCAGGTGGTCGAGGGACGTTCGCAGGGCGGCGGGGTGGTCGCGGCGCTCGCCGGACTGGAGGATCGCGACGCCGCCGCGGCGTTGCGCGGCGCGGCGATCGAGGTGCCCCGGTCGGCGCTGCCGCAGCCGAAGCGCGGCGAGTTTTACTGGGCCGACGTGCTGGGCAGTGAAGTGCTCAGCACCGCTGGCGCGAAGCTGGGAACGCTGAGCAGCGTCACCAGCAACGGCGCGCAGGATGTGATGGTGGTGACGGGCGAGCGGGAACGCTTGATCCCGTTCGTGGTGGGACCGATCGTGAAGAGCGTCGATCCCGCGGCGATGCAGATCGTGGTGGAGTGGGACTCCACGTGGTAGGAGCGCCCTTGGGCGCGACTATCGCGGCCAAGGCCGCTCCTACAAGGGACGCGGATGAAGATAGAAGTGTTGACGCTGTTCCCGGAGTTCGTGGAACAGGTCGGGCGGTACGGCATCGTGGGGCGCGCCGTTGAGTCCGGGAAGCTCGCGTTGACCACGCGGGACATCCGGGACTTCAGCGAGAACAAGTGGCGCCGCGTGGATGACCGGCCGTACGGCGGCGGTCCGGGCATGGTGATGAACGCCGGGCCGGTGGCGGCAGCGGTGGCGGCGGCGAAAGCCGCGCTCGGGGCGGCGAAAGTCGTCGCGCTGTCGCCGCAGGGCGAGCCGCTCACCCAGGACTGGGTGAAGCGGCTGGCCGCGGAGCCGGGGCTGATTTTGCTGTGCGGCCGCTACGAAGGCATCGACGAGCGGGCGGCCGGCGTGGTGGACGTGGAGCTGTCGCTGGGCGATTTCGTCCTGTCCGGCGGCGAGCTCGCGGCGATGGCGCTGGTGGATGCGGTGGTGCGGCTGATTCCGGGCGCGCTGGGCGACGAGCAGTCGGCGGAGAGCGATTCGTTCTCGGCGGGGCTGCTGGACCACCCGCACTACACGCGGCCGGAGGAGTGGCAGGGTGAGCAGGTGCCGGAAGTGCTGTTGTCCGGCGACCACGCGCTGGTCCGGCGCTGGCGGTTGAAGAGAGCGCTTGGCGCCACCTGGCTGAAGCGGCCGGATTTGCTGGACGCGGTAGAGTTGGACGACGAACAGGCGGCACTGCTGCGCGAATTCATCGCGGAGCAGCAACAGAAGGACGGAAGGTAAGTCATGAACATCATCGAGCAGATCGAAGCGGAACAGGTGGCGAAGAAGAAGGTCCCGGCGTTCAAGCCCGGCGACACGGTCGAGGTCAAGGTCAGGGTCAAGGAAGGCGACCGCGAGCGCCTGCAGGCGTTCGAGGGCGTCGTCGTGGCCAGGAAGAACCGCGGCCTGAACTCCTCGTTCACGGTGCGCAAGACCTCGCACGGCGAGGGCGTCGAGCGCGTGTTCCAGACCTACAGCCCGCAGGTCGCGGAGATCGCGGTCAAGCGCAAGGGCGAAGTGGCCCGGGCCAAGCTGTACTACCTGCGCGAGCTCGCCGGCAAGGCCGCGCGCATCAAGGAGAAGCTCTCGTAAAGCTTCCCGCAGGAACCAGAAAAGCCGGCTTCCAGCCGGCTTTTTTGTCTCCAGCGAAAAGGGGTCGGATCGATTTATTTCGCCCAAAAGAAAAGGGGTCGGATCGATTTATTTCGCCCAAAAATGGATCTGACCCCTTTTTTGGGCTGACCCCTTTTTTGGGCCAGGTTTTGTTGCGGTGCAGTAAATAGGCCCGTAGAGTTACGCGCTCCCGTGGAGCCGTGAAGTGAAAGCCGTCTTTCCCCGCATCCAGCGCCTGCCGCCGTACGTGTTCAACATCGTCGGCGACCTGAAGAAGGCCGCCCGTGCCCGCGGCGAGGACGTCATCGACTTCGGCATGGGGAACCCGGACCAGCCCACGCCGCAGCACATCGTCGACAAGCTGGTCGAGGCGGCGTCGCGCAAGGGCCACCGGCACACGCACCGCTACTCCGTGTCCAAGGGCATCCCACGCCTGCGCAAGGCCATCGCCGGCTGGTACGAGCGCCGCTACCAGGTCGAACTCGACCCCGACAGCGAGTGCATCGCCACCATCGGCTCCAAGGAAGGCCTGTCGCACCTGGCCATGGCCACGCTCGACCGCGGCGACACCGTGCTGGTGCCCAACCCGGCCTACCCGATCCATCCCTACGGGGTGGTGCTGGCCGGCGCCGAGGTGCGCCACGTGCGGCTGACGCCCGACGTGGACTTCTTCGAGGAGCTGCAGCGCGCGATCCAGGAATGCATGCCCGCGCCGAAGATGCTGATCCTGAACTTCCCCGGCAACCCGACCACGCAGTGCGTGGACCTCGGCTTCTTCGAGAAGGCCGTGGCGGTGTGCCGCGAGCACGGCATCTGGCTGGTGCACGACCTCGCCTACGCCGACATCGTGTTCGACGGCTACCAGGCGCCCAGCGTGCTGCAGGTCAAGGGCGCGAAAGAGGTCGCCGTCGAGTTCTTCACGCTGTCCAAGAGCTACAACATGCCGGGCTGGCGCGTGGGCTTCATGGCCGGCAACCCGGAGCTGGTCGGCGCGCTGGCGCGCATCAAGGGCTATCTCGACTACGGCATGTTCACGCCGATCCAGGTCGCGGCCATCACCGCGCTCGAGGGGCCGCAGGACTGCGTGCGGCAGATCCGCGAGCTGTACGAGCACCGGCGCAACGTGCTGTGCGACGGCCTCAGCCAGGCCGGCTGGGCGGTCGACAAGCCGAAGGCGACCATGTTCGTGTGGGCGAAGATTCCCGAGCCGCTGCGCGCCCTGGGATCGATCGAATTCTCCAAGCGCCTGCTCGAGGAGGCCAAGGTCGCGGTGTCGCCCGGCGGCGGCTTCGGCCAGTACGGCGACGACCACGTGCGCTTCGCCCTGATCGAGAACGAGCAGCGCACGCGCCAGGCGATCCGCGGCATCAAGGGAATGCTGAGGACCGGAAAATGACCGAGCCGATTCGCGTCGGCCTGCTCGGGCTCGGCACCGTCGGGCAGGGCTTGGTGCGCCTGCTCAAGCACAACCGCGGCGAGTACCTGCGCCGGCTCGGCCGACCGCTGATCGTCACCCATGCCTTCGCGCGCGACCTGTCGCGCAAGCGCGACTGCGACCTCACCGGCATCAAGGTGGTCAACGATCCGCACGTCATCACGCGCGAGGCGCCGGTGGACGTGGTGGTCGAGCTGCTGGGCGGCCTGTCACCGGCGCGCGAGCTGATCCTCGAGGCGATCGCGCGCGGCAAGCCGGTGGTCACCGCCAACAAGGCGCTGCTGGCCGAGGACGGCAACACGTTGTTCGCGGCGGCGAAGCAGAAGGGCGTCGCCATCGCTTTCGAGGCCTCCGTCGCCGGCGGCATCCCGATCCTGCGAGTGCTGCGCGAGGGCCTGGCCGGGAACCGCATCGAGGAGCTCGCCGGCATCGTCAACGGCACCAGCAATTACATCCTCACCCGCATGGCCGAGGACGGCCTCGATTTCGACGCGGCGCTGGCCGAGGCGCAGGCGCAGGGCTACGCCGAGGCCGACCCGGCCTTCGACGTGGACGGCGTGGATGCCGCGCACAAGCTGGCCATCCTGGCGTCGCTGGCCTTCGGCATCCCGCTGGCGTTCGCGGGCGTGGCGGCGGAGGGCATCCGCGACGTCACCGCGCGCGACATCGCGCTGGCGCGCGAGCTTGGTTACCGCATCAAGCCGCTGGCCATCGCCAAGCGCGGCGGCGGCCGCGTCGAGTTGCGCGTCCATCCCACGCTGGTGCCGGCCGACCACCTGCTGGCCAGGGTCGACGGTGTGCTGAACTCGATCATCGTGCACTCCGACGCGGTCGGGCCGACCGGCTACTACGGCCGTGGCGCCGGCGGCGAGGCCACGGCCTCGGCCGTGGTCGCCGACCTGCTCGAGATCGCGCGCGAGCTCGGCGCGCACGCGCACTTCCAGGCCCACCCGCTGGGCTACGACCCGGCGGCGGTGCAGCCGCAGCCGCTGGTGCCGCTGCGCGAGGTCGAGTCGGCCCACTACGTGCGCCTGCGCGTGGCCGACACGCCCGGCGTGCTCAAGGCCATCACCTCGATCCTGGCCGAGCTCGACATCAGCATCGAAGCCATCCTGCAGAAGGAGCCGAAAGGAAAGGAGGACGCGATGGTGGCGATCATCACCTCGACGGTCGCCGAGCACCGCTTCGCCAGCGCCCTCGACAAGCTGCTGGCGCTGAAATTCGTGCGCCCCGGATCGACGCACCTGCGCGTCGAGCACTTCAATGGCCGCTAAAAAAGGGGTCAGATCCATTTTCCGGCCCGAAAAATGGATCTGACCCCTTTTTCTCTGGCCGGGAGGCAGGTGCGGCTCGAGCCGATGCAGCGGGGCCATCTGCCCGGGCTGACCGCGGCGGGCGCGGATCCCGGGATCTGGCGCTGGTACTCGGTGAACGGCGCGACGCCGGACACGATGCGCGCCTTCGTCGACGACGCGCTCGACATGCAGGCCAAAGGCACGGCCGTGCCGTTCACCGTACTCGACGCCGGCGGGGCGATCGCCGGCAGCACGCGCTTCGGCAACATCGCGCCGGCGTACCGGCGCGCCGAGATCGGCTGGACCTTCCTGGCGCCGCGCTGCCAGCGCACCGGCGTCAACACCGAGATGAAGTACCTGATGCTGCGCCATGCGTTCGAGTCGTGGAAACTGTCGCGCGTCGAGTTCAAGACCGACGCGCTCAACGACAAGTCGCGCAACGCGCTCAGGCGCATCGGCGCGACGGAGGAGGGCACGCTGCGCAGCCACATGGTTACGTTCACCGGCCGCGTGCGCGACTCCGTGTACTACAGCGTGATCGACAGCGACTGGCCGCGGGTGAAGCGGCGCCTCGAGAGCCTCATGCGCCATGCCGAGGCCGCCGTCGGCTTCGCCCAGGGCAGCCTCCGGGCCGAGGGATGACCGCCTACAGCGGCGTCATCGAGCAGTATCGCGACCGGCTGCCGCTGCCCGCCGGCGCGCGCGCGATTTCGCTGTGCGAAGGCCGCACGCCGCTGATCCGGCTGCGGCACATCCCGGACGAGCTCGGCTTCAAGGGCGAGCTGTACGTGAAGTTCGAGGGCGCGAACCCGACCGGCTCGTTCAAGGACCGCGGCATGACGGTCGCGGTGACCGACGCGGTCCAGCGCGGCAGCAAGGCCGTCATCTGCGCCTCGACCGGCAACACCTCGGCCTCGGCGGCGGCCTACGCCGCACGCGCCGGCATCACGGCCTTCGTGCTGATTCCCGAGGGCAAGATCGCGGCCGGCAAGCTGGCGCAAGCCGTGATGCACGGCGCCGTGGTGCTGCAGATCAAGGGCAACTTCGACGACGGCATGCGCCTGGTGAAGGAAGTCGCACAGGACGTGCCGGTGGCCATCGTCAACTCGATCAACCCGTACCGCCTGCACGGGCAGAAGACCGCGGCGTTCGAGATCGTCGAGGCGCTCGGCCGCGCGCCCGACGTGCACTGCCTGCCGGTCGGCAACGCCGGCAACATCAGCGCCTACTGGATGGGCTACTCGGAGGCCGCCGGCCTGCCGACGGCGGCCAGGGCCGAGTGCCCGGGCGCGCCGGCGTACGCCGTGCGCAAGCTCACCGAACGCCGTCCGCGCATGGCCGGCTTCCAGGCCAGCGGCGCGGCGCCGTTCCTGCGCGGCGAGCCGGTCGCGCACCCCGAGACCGTCGCCACCGCCATCCGCATCGGCCATCCGCAGAGCTGGGATCTGGCCTGGGCGGCGCAGAAGGAATCGAACGGCTGGTTCGACGAGATCGCGGACGAGGAGATCCTCGCCGCGCAAAAGCTGCTGGCCACGCGCGAGGGCGTGTTTTGCGAGCCCGCTTCGGCCGCCTCCGTTGCCGGCGCGCTGCGCCACATCCGCGGCGGGCGCATCGCGCCCGACGCGGTGGTGGTGTGCACGCTCACCGGGCACGGCCTCAAGGACCCGGACGTCGCCCTGCGCGACGGCTTGAAAGGCGTGGTGCAGGTGGCGGCGGAGCGCAAGGCGGTGGAGCAGGCACTCAAGGAGCGGATGTAATCGTCGCCCCAGCGAAAGCTGGGGCCCAGTGTCGCTTGAAGACACTGGATTCCGGCTTTCGCCGGAATGACAGGCGGCTTCCGCCGGCATGACAGTCCGGGTACAGTCGCCGCCCATGCCGCCCGTCATCCGCCGCCGCGTCGCCAGCGTGGGCGCGAACCTCCCGGCGACGCTGCATCCGGTCCTGCGCCGCGTCTACGCCCAGCGCGGCCTCACCCGCGAAGCCGAGCTGTCGCTGGACCTGAAGCAGTTGTTGCCGCCGCAGGGCCTGCTCGGCATCGACCGCGCCTGCGACGAATTGCAGCAGGCCGTCACGTCGGGCGGCAAGATCGTCGTCGTCGGCGATTACGACGCCGACGGCGCCACCGGAGCGGCGCTGGCCGTCGCGGTGTTGCGGACTTTCGGCGCGGGCGCTCCCGATTACCTCGTGCCGAGCCGCTTCCACCAGGGCTACGGCCTGTCGCCCGCGCTCGCGGAAGCCGCGCACGCGATGGGCGCGCAGTGGCTGCTGACGGTGGACAACGGCATTGCGAGCGTGGCCGGCGTCGCGCGCGCGAAGGAACTCGGCCTGCGCGTGGTGATCACCGACCACCACCTGGCCGGCCCGCAACTGCCCGCGGCGGACGCGATGGTCAATCCCAACCAGCCCGGCTGCGGCTTTCCGAGCAAGCACCTGGCCGGCGTCGGCGTGATGTTCTACCTGCTGTCGGCGCTGCGCGGGCGCCTGCGCGAGGCGGGCTGGTTCCGCGCCCGGAGCGATTTTCCCGAGCCGCGCCTGGCCGACTTCCTCGACCTGGTCGCGGTCGGCACGGTCGCCGACGTGGTGCGGCTCGACTACAACAACCGCATCCTGGTCGCCCAGGGCCTGGCGCGGATCCGCGCGCGCCGCATGCGGCCGGGCATCCTGGCGCTGCTGCAGGTCGCCGGACGCGACGCGGCGACGGTGAGCAGCACCGACCTCGGCTTCACCGTCGGGCCGCGCCTGAACGCGGCCGGGCGGCTCGAGGACATGCGCCTGGGCATCGAGTGCCTGTTGTGCGAGAGCGAGCAGGGCGCGCTGGCCATGGCGCAGCGCCTGGACCAGCTCAACCGCGAGCGGCGCGACATCGAGGCGCAGATGCGCGACGAGGCCATGGCGATGGTCGACAAGCTCGAGGCCGACGCCGTGGGGCTGGCGCTGTTCGATCCCGGCTGGCACGAAGGTGTCGTGGGGCTGGTCGCCTCGCGCGTCAAGGACAGGCTGCACCGGCCGACCTTCGCGTTCGCGCGCGCGAAGGAGGCGGGGATGCTCAAGGGCTCGGGCCGCTCGATCGCCGGGCTGCACATCCGCGACGCGCTGGCGCTGGTGGACGCGCGCCACCCGGGAATGATCGCCCGCTTCGGCGGCCACGCCATGGCGGCGGGCCTGACGCTGCCCGAGGCGTGCTTCGCGCAGTTCAGCCGCGCGTTCGAGGACGTGTGCCGCGAGGCGCTCGACGAAGCCGCGCTGGAGCGCGTGCTCGAGTCCGACGGCGCGCTCGAGAATGGCGAGCTGTCGCTCGAGACAGCGCGCGCGCTCGAGTCGGCGGGACCGTGGGGCCAGGGCTTCCCCGAGCCGCTGTTCGACGGCGTGTTCGAGGTGCGCGAGTCGCGCGTGGTGGGTGAGCGCCACGCGCGCTACCGGCTGCGCGCCGGCGGACGCACGATCGATGCGATCCATTTCAATGCGGCGGAGCACCTTGCGCCGCCGGGGCCGGTCGAGCTCGCCTATCGGCTCGGGGTGAACCGGTACCAGGGGCTCGAGACGCCGGAACTGCGCGTGGAGCTGCTGAAAGCCGTGTAGGAGCGCCTTCAGGCGCGACCCGTCACGCGAACAGCTTGCGCACCTTCTCCAGCGCCGCCACCAGCTGATCGATGTCGTCCGGCCCGTTGTAAAGCGCGAACGAGGCGCGCGCGGTGCCGGTGATGCCCAGGCGTGACATCAGCGGCATGGTGCAGTGGTGGCCGACGCGGATGGCGACGCCTTCCATGTCGAGCACCGAGCCGATGTCCTGCGGGTGCGCGCGGTCCATCAGGAACGAGACGATGGCGCCCTTGTTGCGCGCCGTGCCGACCAGGGTGAGGCCCGGGATGGCGCGCAGGCGCGCCGTGGCCTGCTCGAGCAGCGCGTGCTCGTGCGCCGCGATGGGCGCGAGGCCGATGCCGCGGATCCAGTCCAGCGCGGCGCCGAAACCGACCGCGCCGGCGATGTCCGGCGTGCCGGCCTCGAACTTGTAGGGCACGTCGTTCCAGGTGCTGCCCTCGAACGCCACCGTGCGGATCATGTCGCCGCCGCCCAGCCACGGCGGCATGGCCTCGAGGTGCTCGCGCCGCGCGATCAGCGCGCCGAAGCCGGTCGGGCCGTAGGCCTTGTGCGAGGACACCGCGTAGAAGTCCGCGCCCAGCGCATGGAAGTCCACCGGAATGTGCGCGGTAGCCTGGGCGCCGTCGATCAGCACCGGGATACCGCGCCGGCGCGCCTCGGCGATGACGTCCCCGATCGGATTGATGGTGCCGAGCGAGTTCGACACGTGGTTCAGCGCGATGACTCTGGTGCGCGGCGAAAGCCGTGCGCGGAACTCGTCCCAGCGCAGCTCGCCGGCGTCGCTGATGGGCGCGGCCACGATCTTCGCGCCCTTTTCGGCCGCCACCAGCTGCCAGGGCACGATGTTCGAGTGGTGCTCCATCTCCGTCAGCAGCACCTCGTCGCCGGCCGACAGGCGCGGGCGCAGGAAGCAATGCGCGACGAGATTGATGGCCTCGGTGGTGCCGCGCGTGAACACTACCTCCTCGCGCGCGGCGCCGAAGTACGCGGCGATGGTGTCGCGCGCGCCTTCGTAGGCGGTGGTGGCGCGTTCGGCGAGGTCGTGCACCGCACGGTGCACGTTCGCGTTCTTGTGGCGGTAGTAGTCGTCCAGCGCCTTCAGCACCGGCTCGGGCTTCTGCGTGGTCGCGGCATTGTCGAGATAGGCCAGGCGCTTGCCGCGCGCCTTCTCGCGCAGGATCGGGAAGTCGGCGCGGACGCGGGCCAGATCGAAAAAGGGGACGCACACCTTTTTCGGCTGCGGCGACTGGGTCACCGGAGGGCTCCCGCGAAAAAGGTGTGCGTCCCCTTTTTCACAGCCGCTGCTCCAGGACCCGGGCCGCCAGCTCCCGCGCCGGCTGGTGGGCGATCCGGTCGAGCACCTCGAGCGCGAACGTGCGCAGCAGCAGCCGGCGCGCGGCGGGCAGGTCGAGGCCGCGCGTGCGCAGGTAGTAGAGCGCGTCCTCGTCGAGCTGGCCGCAGGTGGCGCCGTGCGCGCACTTGACGTCGTCGGCGTAGATCTCGAGCTCGGGCTTGGCGTTGACCTCGGCGCCGGGCGACAGCAGCAGGCTGTCCACGTGCTGCTCGGAATCGGTCTTCTGCGCGCCGGGGTGCACGATAACCTTGCCGTTGAAGATCGCGCGCGCTTTCGCGGGGACGAGGCAGCGGAAGCTCTCGCGCGAGCGCCCGTGCGGCGCGCGATGGTCCAGGCGCGTGTGCACGTCCAGGTGCTCGCCGGGCGCCGGCGCCAGCACGCCGTGCAGTTCGGCCTGGGCGCCGGGCGCCTCGAGCGCGACGTTGAGGTCGTTGCGGGCCAGCGCACCGCCGGCGTACAGGCCCACGCAGGTGAAGCGCGCATCACGGCCCACGCGCGCGTCCAGGCGCGAAATCAGGTTCGTGGCGGCGCCGGGCTGCTGGATGCGGTAGAGCGTGAGCGCGGCGTTGTCGGCGAGCTCGAGCTCGAGGTTGTGCATGGCGAGGCAGGACACGTCGCCGCCGATCTCGTGCAGCACCAGCACGGCCTGCTGACCGGGACGCAGCGCGATGCGGTGGGTGAGCAGGCGCGCGCCGTCGGCGCGATCGCCGAGGCGCACGACCTGGGTCACCGGCTCGCTGCCCTCGAACGCCGGCAAAAAGGTGTCTGTCCCCTTTTCTTCCACCCACTCGCGCGCCTTCAGCGGCGCGAGGTCGGTGTAGCGCCAGTCCTCGTGACGCTTGTCGGGCAGGGCGGCCAGCGCCGCGGCGACGGTCGCGCTCACGCCGCGGCCGCCTCCAGCCAGCCGTAGCCCTTCTCCTCGAGCTCGGCCGCCAGCTCCGGCCCGCCGGACTTGACGATGCGGCCGCGCGCCAGCACGTGCACGCGGTCGGGCTTCACGTAATCGAGCAGGCGCTGGTAGTGCGTGACCAGCAGGATGGCCCGGTCGGGCGCGCGCATGGCGTTGATGCCGTCGGCGACGATCTTCAGCGCGTCGATGTCCAGGCCCGAGTCGGTCTCGTCGAGCACGATGAACTGCGGCTGCAGCACCAGCATCTGCAGGATCTCGTTGCGCTTCTTCTCGCCGCCGGAGAAGCCCTCGTTGACGCCGCGATGCAGCATCGCGATGTCCATCTTCACCTTGGCCAGGCGGTCGCGGACCCAAGCCAGGAAATCCATGGCGTCGATCTCGGGCTCGCCGCGGTGCTTGCGCTGCGCGTTCAGCGCAGTCTTGAGCAGGTACATGCTCGACACGCCCGGAATCTCGACCGGGTACTGGAAGCCCAGGAACAGGCCTTCGGCCGCGCGCGCCTCCGGCGCGAGCGCCAGCAGATCCTTGCCCTGGTACAGCACCTGGCCCTGGGCGATTGCGTAGCCGTCGCGCCCGGCGAGCACGTGCGCGAGGGTGGACTTGCCCGAGCCGTTGGGGCCCATGACGGCGTGCACCTCGCCGGCGTTCACGGCCAGGTCGATCCCCTGCAGGATGTCCTTGCCGTCTACGCTGGCGTGAAGATTCCTGATTTCGAGCATGTTCATGTCGTCTCTTTTGTAGGAGCGGCTTCAGCCGCGACAGTCGCGCCTGAAGGCGCTCCTACAGGTGCTATCCAACGGCTCCTTCCAAAGTGACCGCCAGCAGTTTCTGTGCTTCCACCGCGAACTCCATCGGCAGTTCCTTGAACACCTGCTTGCAGAAGCCGCTGACGATCATCGACACGGCGTCCTCTTCGCTGATGCCGCGCGAGCGGCAGTAGAACAGCTGGTCCTCGCCGATCTTCGAGGTGGTGGCCTCGTGCTCCAGTTTCGCGGTCGGGTTGCGCACTTCCGTGTACGGGAAGGTGTGCGCGCCGCACTGGTCGCCGATCAGCAGCGAGTCGCATTGCGTGTAGTTCCGCGCGTTGGTCGCGCCCGGCAGCATGCGCACCAGGCCGCGGTACGACTGCTGGCCGTGTCCCGCGGAAATTCCCTTGCTCACGATGGTCGAGCGCGTGTTCCTGCCGATGTGCAGCATCTTGGTGCCGGTGTCGGCCTGCTGGCGGTTGTTCGTGACCGCGACCGAGTAGAACTCGCCGACCGAGTCGTCGCCGCGCAGGATGCAGCTCGGGTACTTCCAGGTGATGGCCGAGCCGGTCTCGACCTGCGTCCACGAGATCTTGCTGGCGCGTCCGCGGCAATCGCCGCGCTTGGTCACGAAGTTGTAGATGCCGCCGCGGCCTTCCTCGTCGCCCGGGTACCAGTTCTGCACGGTGGAGTACTTGATCTGCGCCTTGTCGAGCGCGACCAGCTCGACCACCGCCGCGTGCAGCTGGTTCTCGTCGCGCATCGGCGCGGTACAGTTGTGCGTGGCGAAGCCCTTGACGAGGTAGCTGTGCGGCTCGCCCTTGGTTTCGAAGTTGTAGACGTAACCGTCGTACGGCTGGCGTGCAAGCTTCATCACCGGAACGAGGAAAAACCCGTCGCGACGAATCGCGCGCCGGCCGCGGGTGTTCTCGGCGTAATAGAGCCAATAGCGCTTCTTGTGGCGGACGACGTGGCCGTCCTTCATAGTCTCGTCGAAGGCCTCGCGCGTGTTGATGTAGCCGAAGATGCCCTGGCGCGCGAGCAGCTCCTGCAGCTGGAAGGCGAGCTGGCGCGAAACGGTGCAGGCGCGAACGGCGGTGAACCCTGCGATGCGCGTCCGGCAGCCGTCGCCGAGGTAATACGTGTCGATTGCCAGCTTCTGCCGGGCTGGGGGCAGGTCCATCACCGCCTTGCTGAAACGCTTGCCGACCGCAGTCTTGCCGCCGTGCTCGACCAGCCGGTCGCACAGCTCCTTGCCGTAGACGACGATGTAGGCACCGTGCCGCTTGCCGTCGTAGGTGATCGAAGGGGTCTTCCCGGTCACGCGCTGGATCAGCGCCTTCACGTCCTCGATCAGGCCGCTTTCATGGAGACCGAGGGAGAACTCGGCCGCGTCATAGCCGTTGAACCGCGTCGCACACCCCTCTGCGACGTAGTAACCGAGCAACCGCAGGAAATCATCGCTGAGTTCGGGAACGTCGCGCTCGGCCTTGGAAACCGGGAAGACGAGCAGATCGCCCGCCCTAAGGTCTTTCGCGGGCACGAACTCCGGCTCGGAGACGGCGAGCTTCTTCGGGCAGATGTCGGCCCAGCGGTTCTCCCCGCGGTCGGCCTTCTTTACCCGATCGCGGCGAATGGCGAGCACGGGATGCTCGCCGGTGACATGGAAGCGGTTACCGGAGCTGCGCGGCGTGATATCGATCAGATCGCCGCGATAGCCGCGCCGCATGATCTTGGCGACGCTCGTTTCGCGGCCGTTGTGGTCGACAACTGTATCGTGCAGGGCAACGTCACGGATCGGGACCATCCGGTCGCCCGTGCTGACCTCCTCCCAATCGGGCAGGCAGCCCTCCAGGTACGAGACGTACGCCCCTTCCTCGGCGATGATCAGCGTGCGCTCGAACTGGCCGGTGTTGCGCTCGTTGATGCGGAAGTACGTGGACAGCTCCATCGGGCAGCGCACGCCTTTGGGCACGTAGACGAACGAGCCGTCGGTGAACACCGCCGAGTTCAAGGCGGCGTAGAAGTTGTCGCCCTGCGGCACCACCGTGCCCAGGTACTTCTTGACCAGCTCGGGATGCTCGCGGATCGCCTCGGAGATCGGGCAGAAGATCACGCCGGCCTCGCGCAGCTTGTCCTTGAACGTGGTCGCCACCGACACCGAGTCGAACACCACGTCCATGGCCACGCCGGCCAGGCGCTCCTGCTCGGCCAGCGGGATGCCGAGCTTCTTGTAGGTCTCGAGCAGCTTCGGATCCACCTCGTCCAGCGACTTGGGCCGGTCCTTGAGCGATTTCGGCGCGGAGTAATACGAGATCGCCTGGTAGTCGATCTTCGGATAGTGCACGTGCGCCCAGCGCGGCTCGCTCATCTTCTTCCAGCGCTCGAAGGCCTTCAGGCGCCACTCGATCATCCACTCCGGCTCGCCCTTGCGGATCGAGATCGCGCGGATGACGTCCTCGGACAAGCCCGGTGGCGCCTTGTCCGACTCGAGCAGCGTTTCGAAGCCGGCCGAATAGACCTTCTTCTTGAGCAGGGCGTCGAGGTCGCGGGAGGAGGTGCTCATGACGCCGCCCGGGACGGCACGCCCAGGAACTTGAGGATGGTTTCGCGGCTCTGGTCCGGACGGCGCAGCGGCCTGGCCATGTCCGCCAGCGTCACCGACTTCAGCGCCTGGTGGATCGCCGTGTTGATCAGCCGCCAGTTCGAGCGCACGCCGCAGGTGGACTCGACCGCGCAGTCGCCCTTGTGCACCGAGCACTGCGTCAGGCCGATCGGGCCGTCGATGGCGGCGATGACGTCGGCGACGGTGATGTGGGTCGGGCTGCGCCCCAGCCTGTAGCCGCCGTGGGCGCCGCGCAGCGACGCGACCAGACCGCTTTTCGTAAATTGTTTCAACAGCTTGGACACGGTCGGTGCCGAAACGTGGGTGCGCGTGGCCAACTCGTGCGCGGAATACATGCGCTCAGGCTCCGCCGCCAGCACCGTGGCGATCATGGTGCCGTAGTCCGCCAGCTTCCCGAGTTTCAGCATATAGGACCATTATAGTCCTCTTTCCCGGCGAAATAAGGGGTCAGATCCATTTAAGAACCCGAAATAAAGGGGTCAGATCCATTTAAGAACCCATCCGCGGAATTAATTGGATCTGACCCCATTTACACTGCCCGGCATGCTTGGCCTCGACCGGGACTTCAACCACAGCCGCTTTGTGCCCGGCACGACCGCCGGTTTTTACGAAAGCTACTTCCAGCGCGCCAACCACCCGACGCGGCCGCTGGCGTTCTGGATCCGCTACACCATCTTCTGCCCCAAAGGCCGCCCGGCCGACGCCATCGGCGAGCTGTGGGCGGTGTACTTCGACGGCGAGCGCAACCGCCACACCGTCGCCAAGTCGGAATTCGGCGCCGGGCGCTTCGTGTTCAGCCGCGAGGGCCTGTCGGCGCGCATCGGCGAGGCCGTGCTCGAGCCAGGCGGCCTTTCGGGCGCGGCCGAGAGCCGCGGCCATCGCGTCCAGTGGGACCTGTCCTTCGCCGGCGACGCCGCACCGCTGTTCCTGCTGCCGCCCCGGCTCTACCAGGGCGGCTTCCCGAAAGCCAAGACGCTGGTCGGCCTGCCGATGGCGCGCTACGACGGCACGCTGATCGTCGACGGCACGGCCGTGGACGTCGGCGGCTGGGTGGGCAGCCAGAACCACAACTGGGGGACGAAGCACACCGACCGCTACGCCTGGGGCCAGGTCGCGGGGTTCGACAACGCGCCGGACAGCTTCCTCGAGGTCGCCACCGGGCAGCTCAGGGTGGGCGGCCTGTGGACGCCGCGCATGACGCCGCTGGTGCTGCGCCACGAAGGCGAGGAGTACGCGCTGCGCTCGCTGTGGCAGGCCGTGGCCCGTGCGCGCGGGCGCTTCGGGGAAGAGTCGCGCCTGAAGGCGCTCCTACAGTGGGACTTCGCCTCGCGCGGCCTCGGCATCGAGGTGCGCGGCCACGTCAGCGCGCCGAAGGACGCCTTCGTCGGGCTGCGCTACTACAACCCGCCGGGCGGCCCCAACGGCGGCGTGAAGTGGTGCCTGAACACCAAGCTCGCCTCGTGCCGGCTGCACGTGCGCCGGGCGGGCGAGCCGGCGCAGACGCTCGAGACCACGAGCCGGGCGGCGTTCGAGATCCTGACCGACGACCTCGACCACGGCATCGAGATCCGCACCTGAGAGGGTCAGAGAAAAAGGGGTCAGATCCATTTATTCGCGGGAGAAAATGGATCCGACCCCTTTTTCGGGGGTAGTAGACTGGGGTAGGGACCAAGGGGGATTCGAGATGCTGCCGGCACGCTATTTCCCGTACGCGGGATCGGTCGTCGTCTTCGCCGCGTCGCTGTTCTTCGTGAAAGCGTACCCGTGGATGTGGGTGCTCACCGCGATCACGGGGTTCTTTGCCCTGGTCGGCACGATCGACGTGATCCAGCCCCGGCAGGCCATCCGCCGCAACTACCCGATCATGGCCCACCTGCGCTTCTTCCTGGAGTTCATCCGGCCGGAGATCCGCCAGTACTTCCTCGAGACCGACACCGAGAAGATCCCGTTCTCGCGCGCGCAGCGCTCGCTGGTCTACCAGCGCGCCAAGAACATCATCGACAAGCGCCCGTACGGCACCCAGCTCGACGTCTACGAGGCGCACTACGAGTGGGTCAACCACTCGCTCAACCCGGTGCCGATCAAGGACACCGACTTCCGCGTCATTCTCGGCCCGCAGCGCGCGCAGCCGTACTCGGCCTCGGTGTTCAACATCTCGGCGATGAGCTTCGGCGCGCTGTCGGCCAACGCCGTGCTGGCGCTGAACAAGGGCGCGAAGAAGGGCCGCTTCGCGCACGACACCGGCGAGGGCAGCATCAGCCGCCACCACAAGGTGCACGGCGGCGACCTGATCTGGGAGATCGGCAGCGGCTACTTCGGCTGCCGCAACGACGACGGCTCGTTCAACGCGGAAAAGTTCGAGCAGAACGCGCGCCAGCCGCAGGTGAAGATGATCGAGCTGAAAATCAGCCAGGGCGCCAAGCCCGGCCACGGCGGCGTGCTGCCGGGGCCCAAGGTCACGCCCGAAATCGCCGAGGCGCGCCACGTGCCGGTGGGCGTGGACTGCATCTCGCCGCCGTCGCACTCGGCCTTCGGCACGCCGATCGGGATGCTGCAGTTCATCGACCGGCTGCGCACGCTGTCCGGCGGCAAGCCGACCGGCTTCAAGTTCTGCCTCGGCCATCCGTGGGAGTTCTTCGCCATCTGCAAGGCCATGCTCGAGACCGGCCTGCACCCGGACTTCATCATCGTCGACGGCGCCGAGGGCGGCACCGGCGCGGCGCCGGTCGAGTTCACCGACCACGTCGGCACGCCGCTGCAGGAGGCCCTGCTGCTGGTCCACAACACGCTCACCGGGCTCAACCTGCGGCCGAACATCAAGCTGGGCGCCAGCGGCAAGATCATCAGCGGCTTCGACATCGCGCGGACCATGGCGCTGGGCGCCGACTGGTGCAACTCGGCGCGCGGCTTCATGTTCGCGCTGGGCTGCATCCAGGCGCAGACCTGCCACACCGGCCATTGCCCGACCGGCGTGACCACGCAGGACCGGCTGCGCCAGCGCGCGCTGGTGTCCGACGACAAGGCCGAGCGCGTCTACCACTTCCACAAGAACACGCTGAAGGGCCTCGGCGAGCTGGTCGGCGCCGCGGGGCTGTCGCATCCGTCGGAGCTGCGCCCGCACCACATCGTGCGGCGCGTGTCGCAGAACGAGGTGCGGCTGGTCTCGAACCTGATCAAGTTCCTCAAGCCGGGCGACCTGCTCGACAACCGCGCCGACCACCCGGTCTACGCCACGTTCTGGAAGATGGCCGACCCGCACTCCTTCAAGCCCGCCGCCTGAAAAAGGGGTCAGATCCATTTTCCCAACTCCGAAAAGGGGTCAGATCCATTTATCTTTCGCGGACGCCCCCGATTCATCAGGTGGGCTCGCTGGCCCGTGATGGACTCCACCCAGGCCTGAAAATCGGGAGTCCCCAGGGCGCGGTTCTGCTGCACGTGGGCCCGAATCGCCTGGAGTTCATCGGGGCTCACGGCCTCAGCCACGAGCGCCCGATAGCGGGAGCGGCGCTGTACCGGCGTCTCACCAATCCCGGCATACAGCGGGTGTGGACTGACCAGACGATCCGGCTGCCCCAAGGCGTTGCAGCGATGACTCGACCACCGGTAACCAGCCGGATCGACCGCCAGTCCCGCGCGGACGGGGTTGAGTTCGATATACCGGTAGCAGGCCAGCAGGTAGCGCTCCGACTGGACCAGGCTGGACTTGAAGCGGCCTTCGAACAGCGTCCCCGTGCGGTTGCGCAACTTGTTCAGCCACGGCACGTAGCGCCGTCCCACGGCCTGCATCAGTGCGGAAATGCCGCCCGCCCGGTGTGGCGTGGCGAGCAGGTGCACGTGATTGGTCATGAGCACGTAGGCGTGCACCGAGACGTCGACGGCGCGTGAGATGTCGTGCAGCAGGCCCAGATAAACGGGCCGATGCAAGTCGGCAAAGTAACAGGGCCCGCGATTGTTGCCGCGTTGCACGATATGCTGCGGGACGTTTGGAAGATCGAGTCGCGGAGAGCGGGCCATTGGATGGCTCTTGTTGTTGTGGTGGCGACAGGTTACGTGCCTGGCGGCGGTGTGACAAAAATGGATCTGACCCCTTTTTAAGCGAAGAAAATGGATCTGACCCCTTTATTGAACTGGGACGTCGCCGCGCCGTACGTCGAAAAGGTCACGGTCCAGCCGGCGGACATCGACGACTTCGGCCACACCAACAACGTGCGCTACCTGCAGTGGCTGGAGAAGGTGGCGTGGGCGCACTCGATCAGCCTCGGCCTGTCGATGGACGACTACCGCCGCATCGGCTGCGGCGTGGTGGCGCGCCGCCACGAGCTCGAATACCTGGCGCCGACCTTCGCCGGCGAGGAACTCCTGCTCGGCACGTGGGTCCACGAGAACGACGGCCGGCTGGCGATGTGGCGCGCCTACCAGATCGTGCGCCCCACCGACGGCAAGACCGTGCTGCGCGGGCGCACGCAGTGGATCTGCGTGGACATGAAGACCGGCAAGCCGCGGCGCATGCCGCGGGAGTTCGTGGAGGGGTACAAGCCAGCCGCCTGAAAAATGGATCTGACCCCTTTATTTGCTTGAAAAATGGACCTGACCCCTTTTTCGGTTGTATTGTGCGCGGCCGCAACTCACGGAATACATTCGACATGGGCTTTCGCCTGACCCTTTCGCTCGCCCTCGCGCTGGCCGCCGCGGCCGGCGGCGCGCAGGCGAACTCCATCGCCGACCTCGGGCTGACGCTGG
>Ga0302046_10000084_pt1 | contig 94217 bp, 77 predicted proteins | sample RVTome_11_FD_200261 | JGI IMG/M metagenome (GOLD analysis project Ga0302046, IMG submission 200261) | Soil microbial communities from uranium-contaminated site in the Upper Colorado River Basin, Wyoming, United States - RVT147D111 (version 2) ... | reverse complement strand
AGAACTGGGACGGCACGATGCGCAACTCGGAGCGGGCCGCCGTGAGGCTGTCGGAGTGGGCGGCCATGGGCGACTGGCGCCTGATGTTCCTGCACCGCGACCGCCTGAAGGCGGTCACCCCCGAAGACGTCCGGCGCGTCGCGCAGACCTACCTCCGACCGGAAAACCGGACCGTGGGGCTGTACGTCCCGACGAAGGAACCCGCGCGGGCGGCGATTCCGGCGAATCCCGACGTCGCCGCGCTGGTGAAGGACTACAAGGGCGGCGAGGCCATGGCCATGGGCGAGGCGTTCGACCCGTCGCCGGCGGCGGTCGAAGCGCGCGTGCAGCGCGCGACGATTCCTCCGGGAATCAAGCTGGCCATGGTTCCGAAGAAGACCCGCGGAGCGATGGTCAACGTCGTCATGAGCTTCCACTTCGGAGACGAGGGCAGCCTCCAGAACCGGGACACCGCGGGATCGTTCGCCGCTGGCATGCTGCTGCGCGGCACGAAGAAGCACACTCGCGAGCAGATCCAGGACGAGCTCGATCGCATGAAGGCCCAGCTCCGCGTGTTCGGAGGAGCCACGGAGACCACGGTGACCCTCGAAACCACCCGCGAGCATTTCGCCGACTCGATGCGGCTCGCCGCGGAGGTCCTCCGCGAGCCGTTGTTCCCGCCGGAGGAGCTCGAGCAGCTGCGGCAGGAGCGTCTGGCTGCCCTCGAGGACTCGAAGACCGATCCGCGGCAGAAGGCCTTCACCACCCTGGCGAAGCACCTCAACCCGTGGCCCAAGTCCGATCCTCGCTACCCCGCCAGCCCCGAGGAGGACCTCGCGGCCGCCGCCGCCGTGTCCCTGGCCGAGGTCAAGCGATTCTGGGAGGAGTTCTACGGTGCCGGGGCCGCCGAGATCGCGGTCGTGGGCGACGTGGATCCCGCGGCGACGCGCTCGCTGGTCGAGCAGCTCTTCGGCGGCTTCGAGAGCCGCAAGGGCTTCACGCGTCTGGTGGACACGTACCAGGACCGCCCCGTGCTCCGCGAGTCCGTGGAAACGCCCGACAAGGAAAGCGCCGTCTTCGCGGCGGGGCTGCGGATCCCCATGCGGGACGACTCCGCCGACTACCCCGCCATGGTCCTCGGAAACTTCATGACGGGAGGCGGCTTCCTCAATTCCCGCCTCGCCACGCGGATCCGCCAGACGGAAGGGATCTCCTACGGCGTGCGCTCGTCGTTCAATGCGAGCTCCTTCGACGCCGACGCCCAGTTCGGGACCTTCGCCATCTACGCGCCGCAGAATTCCGACCGGCTCGTGGCGGCGTTCCAGGAGGAGCTGGCGAAGATCGTCGACGAGGGATTCACCGCCGAGGAGATCGCCGCGGCCAAGATGGGCTGGCTGCAGGGCCGCAACGTCTCCCGCGCCACCGATCGCGAGCTTGCTCGCACGCTCGCCAGCCGCGAGTATCAGTCCCGGACGCTGCAGTACGACGCGACGCTCGAAGAGCAGGTGTCGTCGTTGACCAACGAACAGGTCCTGGCGACGATCCGGAAGTACCTCGACCCCTCGAAGATCTCCTTCGTCCAGGCGGGCGACTTCGCGAAGGCGAGCGCGTCGGCCGGCGCGCCCCAAGCGGGCGGCGGGATGTGACTGGGAAACGCGGCCCTTCCGACGGCGTCCCGTGTCAATCGCAATTGACGCACAACCCGCCAACCTCCGAGAAGGTCGCGTTGTCGTTGACTCCTATGGCACCGACCTCGATCTTGACGGGCGTGTCTGCGGGCAGAGAGGCGAGGTGTTCGGCCGGGACCGTCACCGCCTTCACCGGAATGTCCCCCGGGACCCTGATGCTGAAGACGAGGTTCCCCGTCGGGTCGCCGTCGTCGACGTCGGGCTCGAGGACGATCTCCCAGGCGACGACGGCCACGTCCTCCGGGTGCACGGGCAGCACGCCGGCCGCGACGAGATCGTCGAGCTCCGGGTTCGACGCGCATCTTCCCAGGTCGTCCCCGGCTTCCCACGTGATCACGCTGCCGTCGAAGTCCAGGTCCGAGGGAGCCGCGGGAAGCTCGTGGGTGAGCTCGGTCGCACCCCTCGACTTCTCGCCGCTGTCGCCCATGCCCGAGAACACGTAGGTTCCGGCCGCCCACCGCTCCAGGAACTCCTCCAGCGTGACGATCTCGTCCTCCGGATCCGCCTCCGGATCCGCCCAGCACAGCGGCTCGGCGCTCTCCGCGAAGGTCTCCGTGAGTTTCTGGCTCCTGAGGGCGCCGGAGGCCCTGTCGTCGAACACGCGGGCGCCGCTCGGGTCCTTGATCAAGCCCCAGTTCAGGTCGTCGCCGTCCATCAGGAAGTGAAACCCGATGTCCCCATCCGTGGCGTTGATCTCGATCAACGTCACGCACTCGCCGAAGTCGCCGCACGGTTCGGTGGCGGTCACGACGGTGGTGCCCGTTCCGAGCGCCGCAGCCGAGCTGGCGGCAACCAAGAGAATCCTCGCGAAACTGGTCCGCTTCCTTGTGCTCATACCGTTCCTCCTGTCCGCCGGTCGCGGCGGGTGGGCCACAGGGGGGAACTGCTCCGCCCCATGCTGCTCCAGGTATGAGTCGAGGAAGGGCGATTCTCCTTCGCGGCTACCGGCAGGTCTTCCCTCCGCTCGGCCCGCGGCACTTGCTCGAGCAACAGTCCGTGTCGGCGACGCACGAGCTGCCGATCGGCGCGCACGCCACCGCGCAGTCGTCGTCGTTCGCGGGGATGCAGCCGGTGGGGCAGCAGCCGTCCCCGTTCTGGCAGCCCGGCTCGACGTTCGTGCAGCCCGAGACCACGTTGCAGCCGTCGGCGGTGCAGTCGTCGCCGTCGTCGCAGTCGAGCGCGTCGTTCGAGCACGTCCCGCCCGAGCACAGGTCCGCCGTGCAGGCGTCGCCGTCGTCGCAGTCCAGCGGAACGTTGAGACAGCCGGTGGCCTGCGCGCAGCCGTCGGTCGTGCAGGCGTCGCCGTCGTCGCAAGTCAGCGGGCCGTGCGAGCACACGCCCCCGGAGCAGGTATCGACCGTACAGGCGTCCCCGTCGGCGCAGTCGAGCGGGGTATTGGAGCACAGGCCGCCGCTGCACTGATCGGTCGTGCAGGGATCGCCGTCGGCGCAGTCGGCGTTGACGCTGCACGTCGCGCAATCGGTGTCGCAGTTCGCCCCGTTCTCTCCACCCTCGCACACCCCGTCGCCGCAGCACGAGGCGAGGGTCGGCACGTCGATGCAATCCAGCGTGCCCCCCGAGCAGCGCGAGTCGCTGCACGCGGTGTCGCTCCCGCAGCAGAACCGATCGCGCCTCGGGCCGCCCGTGACGCCGTTGCAGTCCGACGGGCAGCTCAGGCAATCCTCGCCGTTCCCGGTCTCGCACGTCCCGTTGCCGCAGCTCGCGCCGGCGCCCGACAAGCAGTCGGCGGCGCACGTGTCGCAGTCCTCGTCGCCGTCGCACACCCCGTTGCCGCAACAGCCGGGGACCGAATCATGGAGACACGATTCGCCGTCGCAACTGTCCGCGGTGCAGGGATCTCCGTCGTCGCAGTCGGCGCCCGTCGTGCACTCGGGTCCGAAGAACCCGCAGATCTGGTCGCACACCAGGTGGATCGGCACGGCACGGTTCGGGCAGCTCGCGCAGTGGTGCAGCGCGATGACCTCGTGACTCGAGGTCGCGAGGACCGGGGACCCGGAGCTTCCGCCCTCGGTGTCGCAACTGTAGCCGACGTCCTGGTACGCGGAGCTGGAGCAGCCGGGGCTGAAGGTCGTGACGTGACAGACGCCGCCGGGGTCGTTCGACGCGCTGCTCGCGATCCCGAGCTCCTTGGCCCGGCCGCCGGCGTGCTGCGGAATGTAGATCTGCTCGCCGATCGTGGCGGCGCGGTCGTCGATGGTCAGGAAGCCGTAGGTCGCGGCCGGGTTGCCGGAGGGGATCTGCAGCAGCGCGTAGTCGAGCGCCGGGCTGTCCTGGATGAAGGTCGCCCCGGAGAAGATCGTCCCGGTCCAGCACAGCTGGCAGTTGCCGTCGTTGCACCCCGGCGCCTCGGCCATGAACTCGTAGTCGGAGTTGAGCGCCGCGGTCGCGCTCGAGATGCAGTGCTCGTTGGTGACGAGGTGGTTCTGCGCGGAGGCCAGCCAGCCCGTGCACAGCGACGTGCCCTGGATCAGGATCCGCGCGACGGCGCGGCTCCGGGCGTACTCGGTCGGGTGCGACGCCTGGTAGCAGACGGCGTTGCGCTTGTCGTTCGCGCCGCAGATCGCGTCCGTTCCGGCGCCGCCGAGGTCGACGAAACCGGCCGCATAGCCGTCGATCGTGAATCCGCGGTCCGGCGCCTCGCCGGCGCGCACCAGCTCCACGACGATCGTGTCTCCCTTGACGTGCTGCGCCCAGAACGTCTCCGCGCTCATCTTGCCGCGGCCCGTCATCGTGTAGCTCTGTCCGCCCCCGGCGTCGGAGACGACTAGCCGCTCGCCGGGAGCGAGATCGAAGTCGGCGAAGTGCAGCGCGATGTAGGTCGCACCGGCATGGTGCACCGTGTACCGCACGCCGGACGCGGTGGGTGTCGGGACCACGTCCGAGGAACCGCGCGAGGCGATGTGGATCTCGTGGTGCTCTCCAACGCTCATCGCCTCCTGGGCGAGCGCCGGGGTGGCGGCGGTGGCGAGCAGGCAGCACGCCGCAAGACAGACTAACAAGCCGGCCTTCGTTCCGCGATTCAACATGGCTCCTCCCCTCGTGTCCCGCGGATCATACGCGGAGGTCGTTCTCGGGGACAACCCCGCGGTCCTGCTCCCCGGCACCCCGCGGGCGCCTCGCGCGCCTCCCGGCCCGTGCGGCCTCGGCGGCGATTGTCTACAATGTCCGCAATCACCGAGCGGGGAGGAACGCGCGATGGAGCTGACGATTCGACACGAGGGCACCGTCACCATCGTCGATCTGGCGGGGCCGATCACGTTCGGGGACGGCGACGCGAAGCTGCGCGAGAGCCTGTTCCGGCTGCTCGAGAGCGATCACCGCCACATCCTGCTCAACCTCGAGAACGTCTCCCACGTCGACTCGGCGGCGCTCGGAGAGCTGGGCGCGTCCTTCAAGAGGGCCCGCGAGAGGAACGGCGAGCTCAAGCTGCTCAGCCCGTCCCGCAAGGTCGCGGAGATTCTCCGCCTCGTGCGGTTCGACGACCTGTTCGACATCCACCACGACGAGCGCGAGGCGATCGCGTCGTTCTCGACGACCGGCTGAGCGGGATCAGGTTCCGTCGGGAACCGCGCGCATCGCGACCGGGGCCGCAGCGGGGGCGGCTTCCGGCGACTCGCCGGCCTCGGGAGCCGCGACGGCGGCCTTGGCGATCTGGCCCGCGACCTCCGCGCCTCCGCCGTCGAGCACCGTGGAGCTGCGCTCGACCATGGCGCGCGTCGTCTCGGCGACCTCCCTGCGGAGCTTGAGCGTTCGCTTCCTCCGGGCGTGCGCCATGCCGATGGAGATCTGCGTTCGCCACGCCGGCACCGAGTTCAGGAGCGCGCCCTGGATGCCTTCGATCAGGACCTGCGCGCCGTTCTGGATCATCCGGATCTGTCCGGCGGTCTGGATCGAAACCGTGCGCGTGAGCCTGAGCTCGTCGAGCTTTTTCTGCAGCCTATGGACCTGCAGTCGGGACTCCTCCAGGCGGTGCTGGTCCATCGCGGTGGACGGACCCTCGACGTCCTGCGGTGCCTCGGACACGGCGTCGGGCGGGAGACTCTCGAGCCGCAGCTCGGCGGCGACGATGTAGATCTCGAGCTGCTTGTGGTGCTCGAGGTTCTGCTCGTAGAGCTTGTCGAACAGCTCGACGTCCTTGAGGAGATGGTCGCGCTCTTCTTCGAGCCGCTCGGACAGCCGCTCGATGTGCGCGCTCACCTTCTCGTAGTCGGTGAAGAACCGGTCCGAAACTCCCATCCGGGTGCCGAGGATCGGGATCCGTGCCAGCAGGCCGTCTTCTTGCAGGCGCGCGACGTTCAAGCGCTTCATGTGCCGCATGAGGTCCGCGAGGAGGTCGCGGACGTGGGCCGCGTCCTTGGCGCGCGCGTGAGCCAGCACGCGATCGCTGAAGGCTGAGATCTGTCGCTGGGCGGTTATGCCGAACTGCAGGACCTCTTCGGCATCGGCGAGATCGATCTTCGAGGACAGCTCGTCGATCTTCTTGAGGTCGGTGGCAGACCAGTCCGCTCCCCAGGGGGTCTTGCCTAGCTTGCTCGTCATTGCGCTACACCGTGCTGCACTTTGGGTATACCACCGCACGACCGGGTTGTCCATTGGAATCTCGGAGCAAAGCGACGCCCGTGGCCCCCGCAGGACCCTATCCTTCGAGCGCCAGCTCCAGGCACACGGCCTCGCGGTCGTTCCGCACGAGCAGGTAGGGTCCGGCCAGGGCCGGCGTGTTCCAGGCCCGGCCGCTGACCACGGGGATACGCGCGATCTCGAGGTGCCGGTCCGGATTCGCCTCGACCAGTGCGACGTCGCCGTCCTCGGTCTGAACCACCAGCACATCCCCCACGAGCAGGACCTGACCGTGACCGTAGCGCCCCTCTTTCCACCGGCGCTCGCCGGTGTCGGGATCGAGACAGACCAAGACCCCGTCGTCCAGGCCGTAGACGTAGCCGTCACGAAAGACGATCGTCGTGAACTTCGCCTTGAGCCTCGGGCTCTCCCACAGCAGCTCGACGTCGAGGGCGTCGCCGCCGGGGCCGAGCACGACGTGCAGGAGCTTGCTTCCGACCCCGTAGCCGCTCGAAACCAGGACGCGGTCCCCCGGCAGCGGCAGCGGCTGCGCGACGTTGGGCTGCATTTCAGGCCATGGGTAGCTCCACAGCTCCTCGCCCGTCGCGGGGTCGTGGGCCACCACGCTGCCCTTGTTGAAGATCAGGATCTGCCGCACCCCGGCCAGGGTCGTGACGAGCGGCGAAGAGTAGCCCGAAGCGTCCCCTCCTCCGGCCCACACGGGCTCGCCGGTCTCGCGGTCGTGGGCGACGAGCGACCTCCCGCGGCCCCCGGCGCTGACCACGACGAGGTCGTCGATCACCAGGGGCGAGCCGCTGTTCCCCCATTCGGGGCCGGTGGCGTCGTTGTCCGTGAGGATGTTCCGGGACCAGATCGGCACGCCCGTGGCCAGATCGAGGGCGTTGAGCCGGCCCGTCGCCCCCAGCGCGTAGACGCGGCCGCCCGCGATCGTCGGGGTCGCGCGCGGGCCGATGCCGCCGATCGTCTCCTCGAAGCGCTCCGGATCGCCGTGGCTCCACACGACGTCGCCGGTCATGAGGTCGTAGGCCACCACCATCTCGTCGGGGCCGCGCTGCTCCTGGGTCACCGCCATGCCGTCGTGCACGGCGAAGGAGGACCATCCGGCGCCGACCTCCCGCCGCCACACCTCCCTCGGCGGACGCGCGGACCAGTCACGTGCGAGGCGCAGGCCGACGATCGTGGCGTTGCGGTCGGGTCCGAGAAACTGCGGGTAGTCGAACGCTGCGGGAGCCGACGCGGGAGTCGGAGGCGACACCCCGCCGCCGGGCGCCGGCGACTCGCGAGACAGCGCCGCCTCGGGGTCCTCCGACCACGTCCACGCCAGGATTGGGACGAGGTTCCCGGTGACGCCGCGAATGCGCACTGCGCGGAACGCGGCCACTCCCGTCACGACGAGCAGCGCGAGTCCGATCAGGCGCACTTTCCAGCGCACGCGCGACAGGAAAGTCCACCACAGGACGAGCAGCATCAGCGAGATCGCCACGGCCTGGGCCGAGGTCAGGAACTTGCTCTGCCCGGTGCGGTCGCTGAGCTGGACCCAGGTCACCACGACCGCGCACACGACCGCGACGGCGATCGCCGGCCACAGTCGAACGGGGGGTCGCTCTCGATCTCCCTGGCGCGCTCTCATGACGGCGATTCTCCTCGATGAGCCATGGGCGAGGATACTCGATCCGAGGCGCGATGCCTCGGGGGGCGCGTGTGTCATACTCGCGGGATCGATGCGAGCCCTGACCTTCCGAGGCGTCGAAACGGTGTGCCACGAGACGGTCTCCGATCCGGAGATCGAGTCGCCGGGCGACGTGATCGTGCGCGTCGAGCGCACCGGGATCTGCGGCTCCGATCTCCACGTCTTCCACGGACGGGAGACGGGTCTCGACGCCGGCACGGTGATGGGGCACGAGCTCGTCGGCGAGATCGTCGCGACCGGCCGGGAGGTGCGCGGCTTGGCCGCGGGCGACCTCGTGGCCAGCCCGTTCACCACGAGCTGTGGGACGTGCTTCTACTGCGCGCGCGGCCTGACGGCGCGCTGCACCGGCGGTCAGCTCTTCGGCTGGGTGCAGGGCGGTGCGGGACTTCACGGCTGCCAGGCCGAGTACGTCCGCGTGCCGCTCGCGGAATCGACCCTCGTGAAGGTGCCCCAGGGCGCCGATGCCGATGGGGCCCTGCTCGCCGGCGACGCCCTCGCGACCGGGTACTTCTGCGCTCACGGCGGCGGAGCCGCTCCCGGCGCGGTCGTCGCGGTTCTCGGCTGCGGAGCGGTGGGGTTGATGGCGGTCGTCGCTGCCCGCGAGCTGGGCGCCGAGCGGATCTTCGCCGTCGATTCGCTCCTCGAGAGGCTGTCGCTGGCGGAGCGGTTCGGGGCCGAGCCCCTGAATCTCGGGAGCGACGATCCCGTGACCGTGGTGCGCGAGGCGACCGACGGCCGCGGCGCGGACGCGGTGCTCGAGGTCGTGGGCAGTCCCGAGGCCACCCGGCTGGCCGTCGATCTCGTGCGTCCCGGCGGGACGATCTCGGCGGCAGGCGTGCACACGGAGAAACGGTTCGCCCTGACCCCGGGCGAGGCCTACGACAAGAACCTCACCTACCGCGCGGGCCGGTGCCCGGCCCGGCACTACATGGAGCGGGTCCTCCCGATCGTGCAGAGTCGAAAGTACGATCTCGCGGCGGTCATTTCACATCGCCTGCCGCTTCAGGACGGCGTCCGCGGCTACGACATCTTCTCCCGCAGGCTCGACGGGTGCACCAAGGTCGTGCTGAGTTGCTGATGTCCTCTTCGCGACTCGCGGATCTGGTTTCCGCGTGGTGGTCTAGAGTGGGCGATAGGGTGAGGGGGGCGTTGAACGGAGACGCTCACGCATGGTTCTGGGCAAAGCCCGAAAGTGAGTGGCCGAGGAATGGCTCCATCGTTCGAGGACTTGGTCGCGTTTGTTTCCACCGTGCAGGAACATGTCTCCCACCCCAGCGCCGAGTTCCGCGATCTTCTGCACACTCGATCGCCGGTGCACCCAATCTCGTTCTTTGGTGACCCACGCTCAGCAACGTTGGCGACGATTGGCATCAACCCCTCGAGAGCGGAATTCGCCTCCAACCGAAACTGGCCTTCGGATTTAACCGCCGAGCAGCTGACCAGGCGAATTCTCTCGTGCTTCACTGGTGCGCTCTGCCCACCCCACCCATGGTTTGGTCGGTGGGCCAGAGCCCTAGCCCGAATTGGCGTCTCGTATGAGGCTGAGGCAGTACATCTGGACTTGAGTCCCCGGGCCACCGCGCCACTGGGTGGAATGACGCAAGATCAACAGAAGATGTTCGAGAGGATGATCGACGCTGACTCCCCGCTTTTCTTCCGCGCCCTGGAGATGTTCCCGAACTTGCAAGTGCTTCTAGCAGCGGGTGTGATCTCAAAGCTCAAAGCGCGATTACGTGGTCGAGTTTCTGGGGCGCAAGTGCCTCGAGCGCGGCACGATGCTCGCCACGCTGGACCGTTCAGGCGACGACCGGGTGGGCCAGGAAACGTAGGAACGTTTTTCTGCGGTTCAGGTCCGAGCGATCGAAAGAAACCTGGACTTCTCGAGATGAGAGTGAAGGAGCACGCAGCATTCATCCTGGCTTGGAGGAGGAAAACGTGAAGCAAGAGCCGGTCGACCGGTCCAACGTGGAGAGTGCGCTCCAGCGGTTGCTTGGCCGACGCGAGAAGGATGAGCGTGCAGAGGCTGACGAGTCTATCGTCATTGTCCAACCCTGCGGTTGCGGACCTGAGGACGCTTGTGGACATGTTGCGCAAGCCCTGGGACGAGATGGTCTCACGCGACTACATGAAGTACCGGAGATACCTGCTCGGTATATGTGGGACCCTACGGAGTCGCGAGCGCCGCGCGCCGGAACCCGGCATCTCCGGGGTGCTCGTCGGCGGAGTGCACGCGGTCGAGGTTCGCGAGCACTGCCTTCGCGGAGATTTTGCGGAGGTACAACTTCGCGGCCCGCTGGAAGAACTGCTGCGCGAGATCCCCGCCGTCTCGAGAAAGGACTCGATGCTGTCGTTCAAGGAACCCGGGATCGAGATCGCTGTCTTCATGGTTGGCCTCCGGTTATACCTTCAGTATAACCAGATCGTACCGCGGGGCAAGCCCGGACGGTCCGAGCCCCTGCAATCTCGCGAACGACGATCCCGCGACCGCGGTGCGCGAGGCGACCGACGGGTCCTGCCGATCGTGGCAAGTCGAAGGTACGATCTCTCGGCGGTGATCTCCCATCGCTTGCCGCTTCACGACGGCGTCCGCGGCTACGACATCTTCGCCCGCGGGCTCGACGGGTGCACCAAGGTCGTGCTGAGTCGCTCGTAGCGGTTTCGAGGCCGGGCGGCCCCGAGCTTCTATTCCTGAACGACCGGAGCGGACGTGGCCGTGATCGCCTCCTCCGGAGCGGGCCACGAGAGCCGCCATGCATCGTTCGTACGCACGAGACGACCCGGAGTTCGCACGATCTCCCGCCGGCCCTCGCGCCGCGTGTTCTCGAGGACGATCACGTCCACGGTGGCCTCGTCACGCCACGCGACAGGCGCGATCAAAACCGTCCAGCCGGATTCTCCCTCGGCCTCGCGGCCGCCGAGGTCGATCTCCTCCACCGGGTGCGGGATAGTGTCCAGATCGCTCCACCATGTCGCCTTCCGCGACCCCCACGTTCCCCAGCCGCCCGCCGTCAGCAGCGTTTCCCCCGACGGGGAGAACCACGGCTTGTCGCGGAAGCCGAAAGCTGCTCCGTCCCTTCTCCGGATCATCACCCATCCGATCGCTTCGGAGTATTGCGCATGGACGACGAAAGCGTCCGCGGCGGCGTTGTACTCGCGAAACTGCCAGGACCAGACGTCGCCCTCGCCGCGAGGCGCAGGCAGATCGACGAGCGCGGGCAGGGGCAGCTCACACGCAAGATCGACGTGCTCGCCTTCCGCGCACAGCGCCGGATCCGGGGAATTGACGGCCGGGCTCGCCGCAACCGCGAGCAGAAGCCCGATCTCGATGACCATGGCACGACCCTCGCGGGACCGGGGGATGGTGTCGTGGGCAATCTACACCGGAGCGCCGCAGCCGCTCAACGGTGCCGGAGGAAAGGCGCTTCACGCCTGCGCGGGGCCCAGGACCGGCAGCGGGGTTCCACGGATCGGTCGCCGCGTGCGCGCTCCGAGCATGGCGAGCGCGGTCGGAGCGAGGTCGAGAATGTCGGCCTGCTCGGGCACCGGGCCCCGCGCCCGGAACCCGGGACCGGCGGCGATCCAGAATCCCTCGGACCTGTGGTTCCCGCTGCGAGCGTTGGGAATGCGGCCCGGGGTCGAGCGCTCCACGCGACCGAGCCGATCCGAGATCACCGCCTCGTGCGAGGCGCCCGGCGAGTCCTGCCACTGCACGATCAGGTCGGGGAGCCGGTCGCGGCGCGGACCCTCGGGGAGGACGTCCTCGATCCGGACCACGGCCGCCACCAACGGCTCGCGGGTCGAGGCGTCCACGAAGGACGTCAGGCCGTCCGCGATTCGCGCGCACAGCGCGTCGTAGTCCCCCGGGGCGACGATCCCGTCGCGCTCGCGTCCGGCGAGGTTGATGCGGACGTAGCCGTGGAGGTCCGCGCGCAGGGTGAACGCCTCGGTGCGTTTCCAGTCGACCGCGCCCGAGGCCCACGCGGTCATGGCGCGATCGCGCAGCGCCGCGGGCACGGCTGAGGTGAGCTTCCGGCGGAGCCCGAGCGGGATGCGCTCGCCGATCTTCCGCACCAAGCCGCGGCGCGGCTCGGCGGCCTCGGCGCCGCCGAGCACGCGCGCCAGCATCCCGTCGAGCAGATCGACCCGGCACGTATTGACCATCATGCCGTGCAACGAGAACACCAGGACGTTCGTATCGCCGAGCGCCGCCCGAACCACTCGCGAGACGGCGCGGTCGCAGGCGACGTACAGGTCGCGCAGGGCGCCGTCGAATCGCCGGCCGTCCTCGGGTGACACGGGGCCCGCGATGCTCGATCGATCCCACAGCCGATGCCCGCCGCGGTGCGGGCCCGCGAACACCGCGAGGGCGAGGTTCCACGACCCGCGCTGCAGCAGCCACTCCACCAGCTCCGCGGAACGCTCGGTGTTGTCCACGAGGTGGTCTCGAAGCTCGAGCAGCTCGTCGACCGGCGAGGCGCCGTAGCTCTCCGGCCGGACCGGCCAGGTCCCGAACCGGCGGCGGATCTCCTCGATCAGCTCGGGCGGATGGGCGGCCGGCGGTCCGAGCTTGTCGTGACTCGCCCAGCCCGTGACCTCGACCCCGCGGAACGGCCCGCACCCCAGGGTCATCGGGACGTCGTAGGCGACCACGTCGACGTGCCCGTCGATCTCGCGCCAGAAGGGCTCGGCCGCCAGCCATTCCGGCGTCGGGCGGGCGTAGCCCATGCGATCCTGCCGCCATTGGAAGTCGTGGTAGATGCCGTGGTGCGATGGCGGCTGGCCCGTGTAGAAGGTCGGCCACGGCGCGCCGGCGAGGCACGAGGCCGGGGTCCGCAGGCGGCCATGGGCCCCGGAGCTTCGAAGCGCGGCGAGGTGGGGCAGCGTGCCGTCTTCGATCCAGCGCTCGACCAGGACCGGATCGGCGGCGTCCAGACCGATCATCAAGACCCGGGACGGCGGCATCGCCGCGGATCATAATGACCGCATGTCGGACCGTCAAAGGGCGGAGCCCGGTGATGGATGCAGCTCCGGCGGTGTCGCATGAGGGTCGGCATCGTCGGTTGCGGCCACGTCGCCGGCAAACACCTGCGCGCGCTCGGGAAAGTGCGGGGTGTCGAAGTCGTCTCGGTGTGCGACGCGGACACGAACCGCGGGCGTGACGTCGCCACTCGGTTCGGCGTCGCCGGGATCCACGCCAGGCTGTCCGAGATGATCGCGAAGGACCGCCCGGCGGCGGTCCACATCCTCACGCCGCCGGCGACGCACCGCGACCTCGCCGTCGAGGCCCTCGACTCGGGCTGTCACGTGCTCGTCGAGAAGCCCATGGCGACGCGCCTCGACGACGCCGACGCCATGATCGAGGCCGCGCGACGATCGCGGCGGGTGCTCGCCGTTTGCCACAACGTGCTCTATCAGACGAGCGTTCGGCGCGCGCTGGATCTCCTGGCTTCGGGCGACCTCGGAGGGCTGGTCTCCGTGGAGATCTTCTGGCGTATCGAGCGCCCGGAGCCCAGCGAGCAACCGCTTTGGGTCCGTGACCTTCCCGGGGGCATCTTCCAGGAGGTCGCTCCACACCCGCTCTACGTCGCTCTGGCCTTCCTCGGTCCGTCACGGGTGGCGGCGGTGGTGGCCAAACGGTCGGGGGACGGCCCGCGACCCGACGAGCTGCGAGTCGTGCTCGAGGGAAACCGCGCCCACGGCTCGGTGACGGTTTCGTCGCGAACCGAGCCCTACCGCTTGAACCTACAGTTGCACGGCACGCAGGCCACGCTGCTCATCGATCTCGCGACCGACACGCTGGTGCGTCTCGAATCCCGCGGGAAAGACCGGGCGGCGAAGCTGGCCGTCAGCCTGGACCACGCCTTTCGTCTCGGGTTCGGAACGATCGCCGGCACGCTGCGCGTGTTGTCGGGAACGAAGGCTTTCGGCCACGAGAACCTCGTGGCGAAGTTCTACGCTACCCTCGAAACCGGCGAGCCGCCGCCGGTGAGTGCCGAGGAGGGTCGGGCCCTGGTGGCGCTGCTCGATCGGGTCTGGGAGGCGCTCTCGAACGCCGAGACCGCCGGAGCACGGTGATGTCGCGCACGGAGCGTCGTTGAAGGACACGGTCACGTTCGGCATCGTCGGTTGCGGCGGCATGGGGCGCTGGCACGCCAAGATCCTGCGCTCCATCGCCGGCACGGCGGTGGGCGCCATGGCCGACAGCGACGCCGGCGCGTGCCGGGAGGCGGCGCGGGCGCTTCAGGTGCCCGTCGCCGACTCGGTGCAGGCGCTGCTCGACGACCCCGCCATCGACGTGGTCTCGATCTGCACGCCTCCCGACACGCACGCCGCCCTGGTGGAGCGGGCCGCCGCCGCCGGCAAGCACGCGCTCGTGGAGAAACCGCTCGCACTCGCACCGGACGAGGCCGACCGCGCCATCGAGGCCTGCCGGCGCCACGGCGTGCACCTGGGTGTCGTGCACCAGCAGCGCGCGCGGTCGGCGACGCGGGCGCTCCATGCCCTGGCTTCGCGCGGGGCTTTCGGACGGCCGCGCCTCGTGTCGGCCGTGCACACCTGGCACCGCGCGCCCCAGGAGCTCGAGCGTCATGCGTGGCGCGGTCGCGCCTCCTCCGGCGGCGGAGTCCTGCTCGAGCAGGCGGTGCACGCCGTGGACCTCGTGGTGTGGTTTCTCGGCCCGCCCCTGTGGGTCGCCGGGGCCGGAGCGTCCGCGGCGCACGCCACGACGGGCGAGGACACCGCGGTGGCCACCCTCGCGTTCGCGGACGGCGCGCTCGCGACCCTGGCGGCGAGCACCACGGCCAACCGCATGCGCGACGACATCGCGATCGACTTCAGCGGCACGCGCGGCGGGTTCCGGCTCGAGATCCGCGACTACGACCACGCCGAGGTTCCGCGCCTGGACCTGGCCGAGGACGAGCGCGGCCGCTCCAGGGCGCTGTCGCCCGCGGAGATCGAATCGCGCATCCGCGAGCACGGAGGCGGATGGAGGGCGGGCCCTCGATCCTGGCCGTGGCGTGCGATCGGCTCGCTGTCGGGCCGGGAGCGCGGCGCCGCTCCCTTCCGCTCGCTGCGCGCGTTCGGCCGGCGGCAGGCGGACCGCGTCGCGCAGCGCGAGCGCGGCGAGCTCCAGGGTCACGCCGCGGTGCTCGAGCGCATGGCGGCCGCGGTGCGCGGGGAGGGCGAGCCCGTGGTCACGGGGATCGAGGCACGGGTGTCGATCGAGGTCATCGACGCGATCCACCGCTCGCTGCGCGACGGCGGACGGCGCGTCGATCTCGGGGGAGCGGGCGGAGCTTGAAGATCCTGCACTTGATCGATCACCTCGGGCTGGGCGGCTCGCAGGCGCTGCTGCTCGACCATCTCGAGGTTCGGGACCGCTCGGACGATCACCGCGTGTGGACCCTGGCCGATCGCTCCCTGCCGGCGGCGACGATGCGGCTCCAGGCCGCGGGAGTGCCGCACGGCAGTCTCGCGCTCTCCAGGCTCGACCCGCTGGCGCTGGCGAAGCTGCGCGCGCTGATCGTCGGCGAGCGCCCCGACGTCTTGCACACCTACCTCGACAACAGCAACTCGCTCGGCGTGGCCGCGGCGCTCGCCGCCGGGCGGTTCCGGCCGGCGCTGGTCAGCAACATCGAGAACGACCCGGCGCAGCACTACGGCTCCATCCAGCGCTTCGTGCTGCGACGGCTGGCGCCGCGGGTGGACGCCCACGTGTTCGTTTCGGAGAGCCTGCGCGAGGCGTCGCGCCGCGTCCTCGGCGACCGTTGCCGGCGGATGGAAGTGGTCCGTCCGACCATCGACCTCGAGAGGTTCGATCCGTCCCGCGTCCCTGCTGCGGAGGCCCGCAAGCTGCGTGACGGGGCGAGCGTCGTGGTCGGATCGGTCGGTCGCCTCGCGCACCAGAAGGCCTACGAGGTCCTGCTCGACGCCACGCCCGCGCTGCTCGAGGCCGACCCCGGCACCCGCGTCGTGATCGTCGGTGATGGGCCGCGGCGAGGGGATCTCGAGAACAGGGCCCGGCGGCTCGGCATCGAGAACGCCGTGCGGTTTACGGGTTACCGTCCCGACGTCCAGGTCGCGCTCGCGGCCATGGACGTCTTCGTGCTGCCGTCGCGGCACGAGGGGTTCGCCGTCGTGGCCGTCGAGGCCATGGCCATGGGAGTTCCGGTCGTGGCGACGCGCGTGGTCGGAACGGTCGATTCCGTGGGCGACGATCGGGGGCTCCTGGTGCCGTTTGGAGACGCGCCGGCCCTGGCCGCCGCGGTCCGGCGCGTGTTGTCCGACCGCGCGCTCGTGGAGCGGCTCACGCGGATCGCGCATGAGTGGGTGCTCCGCGAGTGCGGCCGAGAACGAGCGGCCGCGACGCTGCGGAAGCTGTATGAGGATCTCTCGAGCAGGCGAAGCGCCTCTGAGACCGCTTCGGTGGGGGAGTGAATGTACGAGCGTGTGTTCGCGGTGGAGATCACGGGGTTGACGCTCGCCTTCCTGCGCGAGAGGCTCGAGCACCTGCCGAACCTCCGCAGGTTCGTGGAGCGCGGCGCCTCCGGCCGTCTGACCGGCCCGCTCCAACCGGTCGCTCCCACTTCCTACGCGACGCTGCACACGGGCAAGAATCCGGGCAAGACCGGCCTCTACGATTTCTTCCGGTTCTCGAAGGGGAGCTACGAGCGCGTGCCGTACTCGCTGGATCAGCTCGAGGGGGAGACGGTGTTCCAGCGCATCTCGGCCCACGGCAAGTCCGTCGGCATCCTCAACGTGCTGCTCACCTATCCCCTGCCCGACGTCCGGGGCTTCGTGGTGTCGGCTGACGAGGGCGTCGGCGAGCAGTACGCGTGCCCGCCCGACGTGCTTCGCGAGCTGACGGAGTCGGGGTACAAGGCGCACTTCGGCGCGTCGTACTCCGAGGGCCGCGAGGTCGCTTTCTACCGGCACTGCGCCGAGGTGCTCGCGCGGCGGCTCGACGCCGCGCGCCGCCTGTTCGCGACGCGCGACTGGCAGTTCGGGATGTGCGCCCTGCACGAGTACAGCGAGCTGATGCACGCGTTGTGGAAGCTCTACGATCCCCGCCATCCGGACTACCGGCCGTTCCGGGAGATCTTCGGCGCCGAGGATCCGTTCCTCGATCTGCTCGTCGCCCTCGACGGGTTCGTCGGCGAGGCCATGGCGCTCGCCGGACCTCGCGGCCTGGTCATCGTGCTGGGCGCGTGGGGCCACGACCTCGAGCACTCGCGCGTGCACCTCAACAGCTGGCTCGCGCGGCGCGGCTGGCTGCGCTTCCGCCGTTCTCCCAAGAGCCTCGCCAAGCGCGCGGCTTTCCGCATGGGGATCTCGTCGTCCAGCATCGAGCAGATCGCGCATCGCTTGAACCTCTACAAGCTGTTCCACTACGCCCTCCCCCGCGGCAAGCGCGCGGCCATGACGGGCGCGACCTTCCTGTCCTACGACGACGTCGACTGGGCGAGGACGCGCGCCGTCGCCATGGGCTATCTCGGCCAGATCTTCCTGAACGTCGAGGGCCGCAGGACTCTCGGCACGGTGTCGCCCCGCGACTACGAGGACGAGCGCCGCCGGCTGCGCGCCGATCTCCTGGAGCTGCGCGACCCGCGGAGCGGGGAGAAGGTCATCGAGCGCGTCTGGACCCGGGAGGAGATCTACTCGGGCCCGAAGATCGATCTCGGTCCGGATCTGATACCGGAGTACCGCGAGGGCTACTCCGGTGACGCGGGAATCGCCGGCGGCGGGAAGCTCGTCACCGAGAGTCCCGTGAACCACTCCAGCGACCACTGCAGGGAGAGCGTGTTCCTGGCGCTCGGCGACGGCGTCCGGCGCGGCGAGATCGAAGCAAGGCTCGAGGACGTCGCACCCACCGTGCTGCACGCGCTGGGCGTTCCCCCGGCATCGGATTACGACGGCCGGGCGCTGCCGATCTTCGCGTGACGGTAGACCTCGAGGTAGCGCTCCGCCACCACGGGCCACGACAGCTCGCGCTCGATGCGCAGCCGCGCCGCGCGACCGAGCTCGCGGCACCGAGCGGGGCTCGCCGTCAGCTCCGCGACCGCCCGCCCGATCTCCTCGGCGCTCCGCGGCGCCACCAGCCGCGCCGCCTCGCCCACGACCTCGTGGCAGCCCGTGTCCCCCGTCGTCACGATCGCGAGCCCCGCCGCCATGGCCTCCATGAGCGCCACGGGGAAGTTCTCGACCTCGGAGGGGAGCACGAAGATCGACGACGACTCGTACAAGCGGGTCAGGGCCTCGGAGCGGTTGTCGAGCCAGCCGTGGAACACGACCCGCGTCGGGGTGCCCGCGGCAAGGCGCCGCAGCTCCGGAAGCTCGGGCCCGTCACCGACGATGTGGACCTCGTGGTCGATCCGCCGATTCGCGAGGGCTTCCAGGAGGTAGCGCACGCCCTTGCGCTTCAGAAGGCGGGTGACGACGAGGATGCGCTTGTCGCGCGGCGACTCCCAGGCGTAGCGCCCGACCTCGAAGCCGTACGGGATGATGGTGGTCGGAAGCCCGGCGTTCCTGCGCACCACCAGCTCGTGGATCGAGCGGCTGGGGCACACCAGCATCGCGGCGCCGCGGGTGATGCGATGCCACACCGGGGCCAGAGCACGGTGGGCGATTCGAAGGCGGTCCGGGTTGAACCCCGGCACGTCCGATCCATGGGCCGTGATCACGTACGGCAGCCCGGTCGCGCGCTGCACTCGCGCGGCGTTCCACCCGTCCGGCAGGATGAAATGCGTGTGGTCGATGTCGTAGTCGTGAAGACCCACCAGTTCGCGGATCTTGCGGTGCGCCCCCGGCAGGTAGGTCAGAGCCTCCGGCATCGTGCACAGGTGCTCCTTCAGGCGGATGCACGCGACGCGATGCACGTGAACGCCTTCCACCACCTCGTGCCTGGGGAGGTCGCGAAAAGCCATCGTGACCACGTCCACCTCGTGGCCCTGGCGGACCAGCTCACGGGAGAGACCGTCCACGACCCGGCTGCCGCCGCCCCCCAGGGGCGGATACTCGTAGCACGGCATCAGGATGCGCATCTCGCCGCAGGATACCTTCAAAGTCCGTCGCCATCGACGACCGCCCGGTGCGAGCGGGGTTGTGCGGTACGATGGGCGCGCAGATCGACGGCGCGGTCTCGCGCTCGCTCGGGAAACGGACGATGGCCATCACGAGAATCGGGCAACGCCGGCCGCGGGGAAACCTCGCGCTGCTCGCCGGCAGCACCGCGATCGCCTTCCTGGTCGCCGAGGTGGGTGGCCGCATGTGGCTCGACCATCTCGCATCCCCGGAGGCGTATGCCGAGCTCGCATTGTTCGCGGACGTTCCGGCGGAGAAGCGACAGTGGAGCCCGCATCATTATCTCGACTACTACCCGACGCCGAACTACCGCAAGGGCGGCACGCATCACAACTCGCTCGGATACCGCGGCGAGGAGTTCACCCGCGAGAAGCCGGAGGGCGTGTTTCGAATCGTCGCGATCGGCGGGTCGAGCGTCTACACCATCACGGTCGAGGACGACGCGGAGACCTTTCCCGCGCAGCTCCAGACGGTGCTGAGAGAACGATACGGCCACGAGCGTGTGGAGGTGATCAACGCCGGGGTGGGAGGGTTCAACTCCTGGGAGTCCCTGATCGACCTCGAGTTCCGCGTCCTGGACCTCGACCCCGACCTGATCGTCGTCTATCACGGCGTGAACGACGTCCACGCGCGGCTCGTGTCGCCCGCCGGCGCCTATCGCAGCGACAACTCCGGCAGGCGGCGGCAGTGGTCGGCGCCGCCCGTTTCCCTGCTCGAGAGGAGCTGCTTCCTGCGCATCCTCGGACGGAAGCTCGGTGTCTTCCGGCAGGTCGAGCTCGGGTCGTTCGTGAATGCGCCGACATTCGTCGGGGGCGGCTCCCGGCGCCTCGCGCCGCCCGACGAGCTGGACCGCCTGCTGGCGCACAATCCACCCGTGTTCTTCCGCCGCAACCTGATCAGCACGCTCGCGGTCGCGCGGGCGCACGGTGTCGCGGTCCTGTTCGCGACCTTCGCGTACTGCCCGCACTTCGACAAGATCCAGTCTCAGGAAGCCTATCAGAGGGGCTACGCCGAGATGAACGACACGGTGGTCGAGGTCGGGGAGCGCTATCAGGTGCCGGTGTTCCCTTTCGCCGAGCGCATGCCCCAGGACGCCGAGTATTGGTCCGACTCCGTGCACGTCAACGAGAAGGGCGCCGTGCGCAAGGCCGAGCTGTTCGCCGAGTTCATCGACGAGCAAGGACTCATGACAACCGCCGGACCTCGGCAATGATCGTCCTCTTGACGTCCTGCCACGCGGCGGGGCGGAGCAGCCGGGGCATCGGTTCCGTCTCGGCGTCATCGAAGAACGTCAACGAGCGCAGAAGGTGATACTCGTTGAAGTCGATCCCGGCGAAGCGGCGTCGGATCATGTCGAACACTGCCTCCAGGGAGCCCCCGCCCCGCACGTAGAAGAACAGGTCGACGAAGTCCTTGCGGCTGCCCCGGCCGCCGATCGCGACCACCTTCATCACCGCGATGTCGCGCGTGTCGGCGATCGTCAGGCCGCGGTACGGCGTCCCTGGGAACAGGAGTGGAGCCTCGGCGGATAGGAAGCTGACGCGCAGTCCCGCGAGCGTGACGTGCAGCGTGCCGGCCGATCGTGACTGAACGCGGATCGGCCCGACACGGGCAAGCGCCGTCACCAGCTCTTCCGAGGCGAACGGCTCGCGGCGAAAGAAGTCGAGATCGTCCGAGCGGCGGTGGCCGAGCTGCAGGGCCAGCCCGGTCCCACCGGCAAGCGTGAAACCCGTCGTGTGCTCGCCGCGGACCAACTCACGGACGAGGGACCAGCCCTTGGCGCCGAGGACCTTGGGGTGCACTAGGCCGCCCCCAGGACCAACTGTACGTATCGGCGCGCGCGGGGATCGACGCCGCGACGCTCCGCGGCGCGCCGCACGGCCTCGTCACCGAAGAAGGTCCGCACGGCGCGGATCTGCGCGAGGCTGCCGGCGTTGAGCACACGCTCGAGCACCCAGCCCTCGTATTCGGCGAGATCGGACTTCCGCAGCGCGCGGTCCCAGTACAACGGCGCCAGCAGGGCCACGAGCTGCGCCGCCGTCGGGCGTCGCTCCGTTGCCGGTCGCGAGTGCGCGGGCACGAGACGGATCTCGAGCCGCGCGTGAAGCGCCTCCGCGATCCGCCGCAACGTGTCCAGCTCGAAGCGGTCCCAGCCGTTCTCGTAGCGGTGGAGCGTCGGCCCGCTCGTCCCCGCGCGGCGGGCGAGGTCGGCCAGGGTGAAGCCGCGCCGCTCGCGCAGCGAGCGGATCTGCTGGCCGATCGGAGGGACATACTTATCATTCATGATAACTAGTTTACGAGCCGGACGACGGTGCGTCAACCCCCGGTCGTACGGCGATGAGTCTTGCGCCCGCTCCGGGCGCTACGTATGCTGGCGCGGGTTTCTCATGTGCGGCATCGCCGGGATCGTCGATCTGAAGCGCCGCGCCCTCGACCCCGGTGCCGTCCGCGGGATGGTGGCCTCCCTGGCCCACCGCGGTCCCGACGGCGAGGGAACCGCGCAGCCCGAGCCGTGGGTGCTCCTGGGGCACCGGCGGTTGGCGATCATCGACCTGTGCACCGGAGACCAGCCGCTCGCCAACGAAAACCGCCGGGTGTGGACGGTGTTCAACGGCGAGATCTTCAACTACCGCGCGCTACGCGAGGAGCTCTCGCGGCGCGGCCACCGTCTGGCGACGAGCTCGGACACGGAAGTCCTCGTCCACCTCTTCGAAGAGCACGGCCCGGAGCTCGTCCAGCGGTTGAACGGGCAGTTCGCGTTCGCGGTGTGGGACGGCCGGCGGCTGTTCGCCGCGCGGGATGCCTTCGGGATCAAGCCGTTCTACTACTATCTCGACGACGACCGCTTCGCCTTCGCCTCCGAGCCGCGCGCGCTGCTCGCGATGCCGGGGGTCGACGCCGAGCCGGATCCGCGCGCCCTGCGACTCTATTTCCGGTACCGCTTCATCCCGGCCCCGTTCAGCGCGTGGAAGAGGATTCGCAAGCTCCGCGCCGGCGAGTGCCTGGTCCTCGAAGACGGGCGGGTGTCGGTCCGGCGGTGGTGGGACCTGGCGCAGTGCGAAGTCGAGGACCTCTCCGATCTCGACGAGGCGAAGACGCTCGTCCGGCGGGCGCTGGAGGAGGCCGTGGAGCGCCAGCGGATCGCGGATGTACCGGTGGGGGCGTTCTTGAGCGGAGGGGTCGACTCGTCGACGATCGTGGCCCTCATGAGTCGACACTCCACCGAGCCCCTGCGGACCTTCACCATCGGTTTCGCGCCGCCCGGAAACGACGAGCGCCCCTACGCGCGCCGGGTCGCGGAGGCGGCCGGGACCGAACACCACGAGCACCTCGTCCACGCCTCCGAGGTGCAGCGCCTGATCCCCTTGCTTCTCGACCACATCGACGAGCCGTTCGGCGATGCCTCGCTCATCCCGACCTACGCCGTCTCGCGGCTGGCGCGGGAGTCGGCGAAGGTGGCGCTGTCCGGGGACGGCGGCGACGAGCTGTTCGCCGGCTACGGGAGGTACTACCGCGCCTTGCACGTCCTGTCCGTACCCCCGGTCCTGCGTCCGCTGTGGCGGGTGACGCGCAGGTGGTTCGAAGCGACCCGCGATCCCCGGGACTGGCGCTACCCGGACGGGCCCGACGTGGACCGGGCCTATCACCGCCTCCTGACGCGCACCAGCGACGCCGAGCGGCGGCGCCTGTACGGCCCGGCGCTCCTGGAGTCGGGCGAGGACGCGGGCGACGACGATCCCGTCGCGGAAGAGTTCCGCCGCTTCCGGCGGTTCCCTCCGCTGGTACGCCTGCTCGCCGTGGACCTTCACACCCTGCTGGCCGAGTATTACCTCGTGAAGGTCGACCGGGCGAGCATGGCGGCGTCGCTGGAAGTGCGCCCGCCGTTTCTCGATCTCGACTTCGTGCGCCTGGCGTTCCGGCTCCGGCCGGAGCTGCGGTGCCACGGCGCGCGGAGCAAGGGGCTGCTGCGCGAGGTGATGCGCGGGGACATCCCCGATCTCGTGGCCGACCGCGGCAAGACGGGCTTCGGGCTGCCCCTCGCCCATTGGTTCGCGGGGGACCTGGCGCCGTTCGTGAAGGAGCGGCTGGCGGGTTCGACGGCGGTCCGCGACGGTTGGCTGTCGCGGCGGGCGGTCGACGGCTCGCTCACGCCGCGTCCGTCGGGAAGGGTCGACGGCTCGCTGATCTGGCGCCTGTTGGTCTTCGAGTCGTGGCTCAGGGGTCGGCGAGTCACGGCTTGACCCCGACGCGGCCGGTCCGGTCGGTGCGATTCAAGAGGATGGGAACGGCCTGGGCCGCCAGGTATTCGTCGACCGCCCTTCGCGCCCCTTCCCAGAAGCCGTAGTCGTCGATGATCAGCACTCCGCCGCGCACGACAAGGGGAAACAGATGCTCGAGCTCGTGCTTCGTCGAGGCGTAGAAGTCCGTGTCCAGGCGGAGGATCGCGATCTGCTCGGGAATCGTGCCGGGCAGCGTGTCCTCCACGAGGCCCTTGACGAAGCGGATGCGGCCGGGATCGTATCCGGTCCCGAGCACGTTCGCGCGGACTTCGTCGTACTCGGCGCGACACCAGTGCGAGCTGTGATCGTCGATCCGGCTCTCCCGAAACCACTTGGCGGCGGCGACGCCGTCGAACCTGCGATCGACCGCCTCGGGCTCGGGCATGCCCTCGAACGTGTCGTACAGCCAGTACTCTCGATCCGCCACGCCCAGCGACTGCAGCGCTCGGATCGACGCCATCACGGCCCCTCCCTTCCAGACGCCGCACTCGACGATGACCCCGGGGACGCGATGGCGGGCGACGTAACGCGTGGCCTCCATGAATCCGTGGATCCGCTCGGGGCTCAGCCGCGTGTACGGCCAGACCTCGTCGATCACGGCCAGATCCGCGGGACCCACGTCCGCGATACGCCGTCGCTTCCTCTCGGTCATGCGATGCGCGGCGCCTCGCCCGCGCAGACCGCTCACGATGGAGCCGATTCGCCGTAGCACGTCCAACCCCTCGCGCGATTTCGCCGGGACGCATTCTGCTACAATCCGCGCCGACGTGTCGCCTCCCCCTGCGTCGATGCACATTCTGGGAAGTCGCGGTTTCGGGGGAGCCGCCCAGTTCTACGTGCGGCTGGTGCGCGCCCTGCACGAGGCCGGCGAGCCCGTGACCGCCGTGACCCGCGCGGATTGCGCCGTGGTCGGCACGTTGCGGGAGAACGGCATCGATCCGCTCCACGTGCCGCTGCGCGGCCGCTGGGATCTCGGGTCGGTGCGGCGCATCCGCCGCCTGGTCGCCGCGCGCGGTCCGTGCGTGGTCCAGACCTACCTCGGGAAGGCAACGCGCCTGACGCGGCTCCCGGCGTCGTCCGAGAGCGTTCACGTCGCCCGGCTCGGCGGCTTCTACAAGCTCGACGGCTACTACCGTCACGCGCACGCCTGGGTCGGGAACACCCGGGGAATCTGCGATTACCTGGTGCGCTCCGGCCTGCCCGCGGAGCGCGTCTTCCACATCGGCAACTTCGTTCCCGATCCTCGGGCGCTCACCGCGGACGAACGGGCCGAGCTCCGTCGCGAGGCGCGGGTCCCGCCGGGAGCGTGGGTGGTCGCCGGTCTGGGGAGGCTCATCGCGAAGAAGGGCTTCCCCGATCTGCTCGAGGCCCTCGCGCTGCTGCCCGCCGAGCTCGCCGGCCGGCAGGTCGTGACCCTGATCGTCGGCGACGGCGAGGACCGTCCGGCCCTCGAAGCCCAGACGGGAACGCTGGGGATCGCCGGCCGGGTCCGGTTCCTGGGCTGGCGCGAAGATCCGGATCCGTGGCTGGACCTGTCCGACCTGGTCGTGGTGCCATCACGGCACGAGCCCCTGGGCAATGTGATCCTGGAGGCGTGGAGCCACCGCCGTGCGGTCGTGAGCACCGCCAGCGACGGAGCCCTCGAGCTGATGCGCGACGGCGAGAACGGCCTGGTGGTGCCGTGCGCCGACCCGCACGCCCTGGCCGAGGCGATCCGCGCCGTCCTCGCCGGTCCCGAGCAGGCCCGGGTCGGACTGGGTGAAGGCGGATACACGGAGCTGCGCGAGACCCACGGGCGCGAGGCGGTCCTCGATGCCTACCGCGAGCTGTACGCCCGGCTGCTGCGGGAGAGGGCCGGACGCGGCTGACGGCCTGGGGGCCTAGGGGCGGGACCGGGCCACGGATCGAGCCGGGACCAGATTGAGGATCTCCAGCGCGTCCTGCAACTGCCGCCAGCGCTGCTCCAGGCTCCCGGTGTACCCCACGGAGACCCGCACCAGACCGGACGGAATCGCGGCTCGCTCCTGCTCCTCTCGGCTCAGCTCGCTGGAAGTGGTGCTGGACGAGCACGACATCAGGGTCTCGAAGTACCCGAGGCTCACCGCCATGAAGCCGAAGCGGTCCTTGTTCTGCAGGATCTCCATGAACTCGTTCGCCCGGCGGACGTCACCCATGTCGACGCACAAGATCCCTCCGAAGCCGTAGTCCGGGTTCATCAGCCTCCGCAGGACGCCGTGATCCGGGTGGTCCGGGAGGCCGGGGTACAGGACCGGGACCCCGAGCTCCTGCAGTCGCGTCGCGAAGGTCAGCGCCCGATGGCTGTGCTCCTTCATGCGCAGTCCCAGGTGCGGAACGCGCATGCTGATGCTGAAGGCCACCTTCGGATCCAGGGTCGGTCCGAGCAGCATCAGCGAGCCCGTGTGGAGACTCATCAGCTCCCTGACGAACGACGTGGACCCGCAGATCGCGCCCGCCACGATGTCCGAGGCCCCGTTGACGAACTTCGTGAGGCTGTGCACGACGATGTCCGCGCCGTGCTGCAGGGGCGCGACGACGAGTGGGCTGAACGTGTTGTCGACGACGAGCAGGGCACCGCGAGCGTGCGCGATCTCCGCCATTCGGGGGATGTCCGCGACCCGGAGCGTCGGATTGGTGAGGGTCTCGACGTACAGCAGCTTCGTACGGGGCGTGAAGGCGGCCTCCACCGCGGCGGGGTCGGTGACGTCCGCGAACGTCGTGTGTATCCCCGTCTTGGCCGGGAGATAGTCCTCGAGCAGGGCGAAGGTCCCGCCGTAGATCGCGCCGCCCGCGACGACGTGGTCGCCGTGACCGCAGACCTGCAAGACCACCGAGGAAATGGCTCCCATGCCGCTGGCCGTGCAATATCCGGCCTCGGCCCCCTCGAGGCTCGCGATCTGCTTCCCGAGGACGTAGACGGTCGGATTGAAGTGCCGCCCGTACAGGAAGCACCCGCCGCCCTCGTCGTCCGGACCCTTCCTGCCCTGGAAGATCTCGGGCATGGTCCGCGCGTCCATGACCGTGAACGTGGTGCTCGCCTCGATCGACAGGTTGACGCCACCATGCTCGCCGAACTCGTGTCTCATGTTCGCGAAGGACTCCATCGGGTCGAAGCGGCTCATCGTCGTTCTCCGCCGCCTTCGTGGGCGGGTCGTCCATTACTCAATCTATCCCTTAACACTGTTCACGTTCGCTCGATTTTCGGCCCAACTCGGTCCGAAAACGAGACCGGCCGGCGTGGGGCGCCGTCCAATTCGCTTTGCTAGAATGCCGCCCGGTCGCCTACCCCCCGGCGCTGACGATTGGCGTCAGATCCGCGAACGGCGAACCCGGAAAAAAAAAGGACGGAGGAAACCATGGTGAGGGTTGCTCGTGTGCTCGTGATGATGCTCGCATTCGGCCTCGCATTCGGCACGGCGTCTGCGGCCGAGATCGCCGACGGCGCCAAAGAGCTGGCGTTCGGGTTCAGCTACGCCGACACGGCCGATGTCGGCACCTCGCTCGATCTCGACGGCAGGCTCGGCTGGTTCCTGACTCCGGCCAACGAGCTGGGAGTCGTGGCCTCCTACTTCGACGTGAGCCTCGACGGTCCCGGGTCCACGGGCGACGCGGACGGCGGAGCCGGCGGCGTCTTCTATCGCTTCAACTTCAGGACCGGGAGCGAGACCCTCGTTCCCTTCGTGGGCGCCCAGATGCTGTGGCCTTTCGGAGACGTCAGCGACGTCATCGACTACTCGCTCGGCGTCGAGGCCGGCACGCGCTTCCTGGTCGGCAACAGTGCGTCGGTCAACGTCGCCCTCTTCTATCAGGAGGACTACGGCGCCAGCGGATTCTCCGACACGGAGACCTTCGGCCTCCTGGCCGGGATCTCGATCTTCTTCGGCAACCAATAACCGCGCAACGACGAGAGGTGGGGCGGTCCCAGGGGCCGACCCCACCCCTTCGCCTCTCCCCCCAGCCGCCAGACCTAGCGCTCGATTCCGGTGCTCACCCAATCCACCGCCCACCGCACGGAGCGCTCCCTGAAGCGGCGCATCTCGGTGGCATGGTCCCGGCGCCAGCGCTCGGCCTCGGGGTCGCCGGCGGCGCAGCGGATGTCGTAGGCCAGGGCCTCCATGTGGCCCGCGGCGCGCATGTCGTCGAAGTACGACAGCACGAACGGTCCCCAGAAGCCGCCGTTCTCCGGCGCGGAATGGATGTCGGAAACGGCGTCCAGGATCGTGTCGAGGGCGTAGGCGAAGAAGGTCGCGTCGCTCTTTCCCTTCCACGCCTCTTGGTACCGCAGGACACCCACCATGGAGACGGCCACCGCCTCGGTGGAGCTGTCGTCCTCGGAGCTTCCGGTCGGGCCGCCGGGGAGCTTGACCTTGAGCGGGACCGCGCGGGTCGCGCCGGTTCCGGCAGGGAGGGGAACGCCTTCGAGGATCATCTCCCACAGCCGCCGTGCGACCTCGCCGTCGGCGCGGCCCGGCTCGTCTTCGAGGGTCAACGATCGGGCGTAGGCCGCGACCGCGCGGCCGCGCGCGGAGGCGTCGTACAGCGTGTCCCCCAGGGCCCGCCAGGTGAGGGCGGAGTAGGGTGAGCGCCGCAGGCACTCCTCGAAGGCAAGGACGGCGGGCTCGGTCTTGCCCTGCGCCGCGAGGCTCAGTGCGAGGTTGAAGCGCAGCGCCTCGTCGTCGGGCCAAGCCGCGAGTCCTTGCCGCAGCACCACTTCGGCCCGGTCCCACGCGCCCGTCAGGCCGTGGGCGGCCCCGAGGAAGACGTGGACGCCCGCCGCTGCAGGCTCCTCCCCACCGATGATCCTCTCGGCGAGCGCGATGGTCTCGAGGTAGTCGCCCTTGGCGAAATTCGCGTAGACCAGCTCGTATTGGGCGGCGGGGTCGCCGGGGTCGACTTCCAGGATCCGGCGGTAGAGTGCGATGGCCTCGTCGAACCGCCCCTGGTCGTGAAGGCGGGCACCCTCCTCGAGGAGCTCCAAGCGCGTCGTGCCCACGGGTAACTCGCCGGGCTCCGCGGCGGCCCCGGCGGTGAACAGGACCCACAGCGCCGCAAATGCCGGACCTCGTGAAGCTCGCATCGCTTCTCCCGTTCCGGAGACAATGTGGGTCCCGGTGGGAGCAAAAGCGAGCCGCCGAGGATCGGCACGACAGCGCCTCTCCGCTCGGCCCGAACGGAACAGGCGCCATCGAACCGAAGAGCTGCCGTCGTGCCTACTCGCACACCACTCCGCCGAGGTTCTGCGGGCGGTCGCAGAGCGGCGTGAGGCCGTGCTCGGGACGCTCGGCACCGGTGCCGTCGATGCCGTAGGTTCCTTCCTCGGCACCGTTGTTGCCGACGATCATGAAGAAAGCGCTGGGGAGCCCGGGATCGAACGAGGCCGTGCCCGTGTTCCCCACGGAACAGGCCGCGCCGGCGTACGCGTAGGTGGAGATGCCGGCCAGGTCGCCGTAGTAGACGTTGTTGTCGCTCGCATCGCAGGCCGGTGTGTAGGTGAGCTGCACGAGTCCGGTCCCCTTGTCGTGGCCGACCAGCATCGGGCTGGCCTCACCGGGAACGCCCACCGCCGGAGCGACCGGGGTCGTGGCCGAGGCGAGCAGCAGCGGCGGCGACATCGCGGTGTGCAGCCAGCCGTCCAGCATGTTGATGCCCTCCTGTCCGAGGAACGTGCTCTGCCCGTCGTTGGCCAGCCACAGGAACTGGATGTACTCCCAACTGGTCTGCTGGTAGTACAGCCCGACCTCGACCGTCGCCGCATTGGCGGGGATCGTGAAATCCACGTCGCTGCGGTAGTCGTAGGTCCCGCCGGGCGCGGGGTTCCCGTACTGGGTCTTCGGAACCGGGAGCGCGTTCCGGAGACGCGCGTCGTCGTAACGGAAGCCGTAGGGCGGGATGCGGTCGTCGTGAGTCATGACGTTGTTCAGGACGAAATGGAACGTATGGAAAGCGGCGCCGGGCGACGAGGACCCCAGCTCTCCGAGGGTGTGCACCGGGGCATCCGTCATCCGGTCGTACGACAGGACCAGGCCGGGGCTGTAGCCCAGGGAGAGCAACTGCGCGGCCCATTGCTGATCCATCCCCGGCGAGGCCTCGTAGATCACCGTGCCGTCGAGGTCGAGGATGGACTGCACCTGGAACGGGGTGCCATCGAGGTCGTTGACCGTTCGGCCGATGGGCCCGTAGGCGCCGTCTTCACGGACGAGGGCTCCGCCCGCGTCGCGCCACTTCAGGTTCAGCCACATGCGGCGTCCCTCGGGGTAGCCGCTGATCAGCTTGTGAGCGGTGAGGTTCACCACTTGGACGCGGAGGTTGTTCCCGATCTGCGTCGCGCCGACCGAGGCGGCCCTCTGGAGGAGCTCCGTGGCGCGCACCTTCCCGGCGTTCAGGGCGTCCCTCTGGTCCTGGGTCAACCCGCCGCCCAGGAGCAGCGTGTCCTGCGTATCCATGTACTGCACGACGTCGGGCATCCAGTAGCCGGCCCCGGTCTGGTCGTGGCGTGGAAGGTCGGTGCGGGTGGGGGTCCCGGACTTGTTGCAGCCGACACCCGTTGCGGCCGCCATGTGGCACGTCTGGCAGGTGAAGGTGCGGACCGTGCCGTCCTCGTAGTCGGCCGTGTTCCGGCCGGCGTCCCAGGATTCCTGGTACGCCCACTGGATCGAGCCGGCCTTGAGGTCTGCCGGCAGCGAGCCGTAGTCGTTGACCTCCAGCGCGGGGAAGGCGCTCGATTTCCATTCGCTGAAGGTGCGCTCGACGATGCCGTACGAGTACGGCGGGTTGTTGAACGCCGCCTTGCTCTGGACCGGGGCGCCCGGGACGCCGCTGAAGGTGCCGGGAGCGAGCATGACCTCCTGCGCGCCGTGGTTCCAGGCCAGGTCGCCGACCGCGGAGTTGCTGACGTCGTGGCAGGTTCCGCACAGGTCCGCCTGGCGATGGAACGGCGAGGCCAGCACCGTGTGTCTGGCGTCGGCGTCCGAGTACGGTCCGAGGCGCGTGCCCCCGCCGTTCAACACGAACTGCCCGGAGCCCTGGTAGGGCGCGCCGCTAGCCGCGTCGTAGGCCTCGAAGGGTGAGTTCTGGACCTCGGTGGTGCCGGAGATGTTGACCGGCTGATCCGGGTTGACCAGCAGGTGGCAGAACTCGCACTCCACACCGTCCGTCTCGTTGGAGCCGAGACCGCTGCCGTCCGTGGGCGTGGAGTGTCCGTTGATCCACCCGCTCACGCTATGGCATCGGATGCACAGGTCGCCCGCTCCGCCCCTCTGGTCGGGATCGGCGTTCGGCAGGAAATCCTGCTCGGCGACGGCCACCGTGGCCCAGAAGATCGGGTCGCGCGTGGCATTGCCCATCATGCCGCCGCGCCAGCCGAAGCCCGGCTCGATGGCGGGGTTCGCCGTCCCGCCGTGGCAGTTGTCGCAGTTGTCGGGACTGGTGAAGCCCGCGAACTCGAGCGGTTGCGTTCCGGGTTGCTCGATGTCGGTCGGCACGGTGTTTGCGGCCAGGGTCGCTACGAGGGCTGCGGAGCCCAGGACGATCGCAAGACCGAGGATGGAATGACGACGGCTGTTCACGACCCCTCCCTCGCGATGGCGGCACTCGGCGGGCGGCATGCTCGCCGCAGGAGTCCATCTGGTCACCATCTGATGCTGCGGCAGGGGCGGGGGCAAGACGCGCAACGAGAGTAAAAACCCCTCTTCAGTCGAAAACTCTCGGCCCGCTGGGGTCACGCCGAGGGTGAGGCGCTGCGGGGGCTCACGCGGGTCAATGCACGGTCTTGTGAAGGGCGCATCGCGCCAGGGCGGGCGGCTCTCAGCAACTGCACCCCGGCCGCGGCGTGACGCCGAGCTTGCGCGGCCGAGGTGCCGATCCTACTCGATCAGGTCGGATCAGAACGGACCGATCGGAACGCAGTTCTTGGCGTTGTGGCAATCGGCGACGCACGGGTTGGGATAGATCTTCCCGTGATCGCACTGCACCGGCGCGTAGATCTTCGGGCACAGGCATCGCGCCTCGACGGGCGTGAACACCGAGAGCACACCGATCGCGATGGCCACGACCAGCGCGGCTGCGGCCAGAACCCTCACCAACGTGCGCATGGGATCCACCCTCCTTGCTCGAAACACCGGCCCGGCCGGCGCGCCCTGACCCTCAGGGGAAGCCGCGGGGGCCGATTCCGATTTGCTCGTGTGGCGGCGATTCTATCACCGGGAGGAACCCGGTCATGGACGGTTTCACTCGCGATCGGCGGCATGAGCGATCAGGGCGTCCGCCAGCGCCCCGAGGATGTTCGATCCCGCGCGCTGGTCGAAGCCCAGGAACATCGGCGAGGGGTTGAGCTCGAGGATGCGCCACGTGCCGTCTTTGGCGCGCTTCAGGTCCATGCCCGTGAACCTGAGGCCGACCTCGCGAGTCGCCCGCAGCGCGATGTCGCGGAGCTCGGGCGATACCGGCACGATCTCCAGGGATCGCTCGTTCTGGCGGTAGTCGAGCTTGCCCTCCTCGACCTCGATCCGAAATGCCGCGACGACCTTCTCGTCCAGCACGAAGATGCGCAGGTCCTCGCCGGGGAGAAGCTCCTGGAACGTCACCGGGCAGTGCGCGAGACGCGCCAGACGCGCCTCCTCGAGATCGGGCTTGCCGAGTTCCTTGGTCGATGCGCCCCCCGACACCGGCTTGTAGGCCACCCGCCGCCCTTCGGCGAACGCTCGCGCCTCGGCCGGGTCGTTGGTCCACAGCGTCTCGGGGACCGGCAGCCCGGCCGCCGCGAGCCGCGCGAGCTGGTAGGGCTTGCGCGTGCTGTCGGAGGCGTGGAGCGGATTGTAGATCGGGACCTGGAGCGCTTCCCACCTCCGGACGAGCCCGAGCAGCATCTCGCCCTTCTCGCGAAACACGACCAGGGTGGTTCGCCAGTTGTCCTCCATCTCGCGTGCGACGTCGACGAGGTAGGCCAGGGGAGACAGGTAGAGGCTGCGCAGGTAGATCGCGCCCGGCCGCGCGAGCCTCACGCCATCGACGCGTACGTCGTCGAGGGCGGCGCCCAGAGCGATGCGCGGGGCGTTCGGGAACCGCAGGCTGTCGAGGACGACCGCGACCGCACCGCGCACGAGGAGGGCTTCGCGCAGCGCCACGACGTGATCGTCGTGCTCCGCTCCGATCAGCACGATCGGCGCCCGCGGCGACCCGGTCACGAGCCCGCCGCCGCGGAGGAAGAACCCTCTGTCTCGCGAGGAATGCGGAGCGCCGACGCCAGAAGGTCCGGATGCTTCGCGAGCAGGACATCGAGGTCCTCGATCGAGGCATCCCACAACCGTCCGTGCACCAGCAGGGTCGGAGTGCCGCGCTCGAGGCTCTCGCCGAGCCGGTCGGAGGCCGTCACGGCCTCCCGCGCCCGGGCCAGCGTCTGCGCGGAGACCTCGACACCCGACAGGAGCCTTGCCACGACCTTGCCCGCTCCTGCGTCCGCGTCGCGCAAGAACGCCCACGGGTCCTTCTTCACGCGCAGGAACGCGGCGAGCGCGTCACGGCCCCCCGCCGCGAGCCCTGCGGCCAAGAGCGCCGCGCACAGCTCGCCGTCGGCGGCGCTCGTGAGATCCCGCGGCGCGACGTGGAACCCCACCGAGACACGCCCGGCGTGGCGCTTCTCGAGGGCGAGCAGCTTCTCGACGACCGGCCCGCAGCCCGTGCACATCGGGTGCACGAGAGCATCGAGCCTGAACCGCGCGCCAGGCTCCCCGATGAGGATCGCCGCGTCGAGAACGCCCGGCACGGCGCGCGGCCTGCCCGCCGCCTCCGCCAGCGCGCCCCACGGCGTGGCGCCGATCCAGCCGAGGCGCGCGCGGTTCGCGCGCGACTCGAGATCGAAGGCGAGATACGGCACGATCAGGCCGAACGCGCCGAGCAGCGCGGCGCCGTGCGCGAGGGCGAACGGCACGAGGTCCGCCGGATTCGCCGGCCACCCGCCCCGCACGAGGTACAGGATTCCGAGCGCGCCCGACACGATCACGGCCGCATGCACGATCATGCACAGCGGACAGAACCGCCGCAGCGGATAGACCTGCACCGCGGTCAGCGAGATCGATCCCGGGAGCGCCAGCAGGTAGGCGAGCGCGAGCCACGCGAAGAGCAGTCCGCGTCGCTCCGCGCCGAGAGCCGCACCCGCGGCGAGCATCACGAGGATCGACGCGAAGAACGCGATACCGACCGATCCCCAATCGATCCCGGCGAAACGCGAGAAGCGCGACGCCAGCACGCCGAGACAGTCCGTGAAGGTGCCGCGGCCGCAGATCGCGGACGACAGTCTCGTCACGCCCGCGGACACGACTCCCCGCCGGCTGCGGAAGAACAGGGTCAGGCTCGCGACGCCCCCGAGGCCCGCGAGGAGCACGGCCGACGAGGCCGCGAGCGCGCCGGCCACGCCCGCGACGTCCCAGCCGAGCCGCCACGACGAGACGAGTCCCAGCACCGCGAGCGTCACGACTGCGACCCGCCGGGCGACGAGCGCGGCGCGCGCCAGCGGCTCCTCGCGGCGATACCACGCCCGGAGCCGCATCCGCAGGCCGCCGCTGCGCAGCTCCGGCGCCACGGCCACGCCCGCGCGCGCCGCGAGGGTGACGATGATGCCCGACCAGCAGCGCTCGAACTCGGCGGCCGTCAACGTCCGTATGCCGCCGCCCTTGCCCTCGTCGATCACGAAACGGTCGGGAGCGATCTCGACGAGCAAGCCGAAGCCGCTGTCCTCGGCCGCGGGATCGACGAGGTGCACGATCGCGGGGACGCTCGCCTCGGCGAGGCCCGCGAGGTCGGAGCGGAAGGCTCGCGCCTCGATCCCGATCTCGGGCGCGATCTCGACGATGGCCTTGAGCGACTGCGGCGACTCGTGGCGGTCGAACCGCAGGAGGAGCGCGTCGCGATCCACGCGAACGCCGAGCCGCTCCACCGCGGAAGCCAGCACGTCGGCCGGGTCCGTTCCGGTGATGCGGCCGCTCAGCGTCATGTCCGGGACCTTCGCGCTCTCGATTGGACGCGCCGGGGATGCGGTCCCGGAGGACGCGTAAACGAAGGAGGCCCGACCCTGACGGGCCGGGCCTCCGAACTCGAACTAGACTCGATCCGCTACTCGTAGTAGCAGCAGGTGTCGCACACACCCTCTTCGCAGCACGCGAGGGTGGTGGGCAAACAACACTTGCAGGGCGGACGCGGAGGCCGCGCACCGCCCACAACCGCCTCCAGCTCTTCGACGAACAATTCCCGCATGGCTCGTTCCTCCAAAAAGTGGTTGTTGAAGCTCACGCTCCGACGAAAAGTCGTTTGATTCTACGGCGACATCCGCCGCGGGTCAAGAATCGACTGGCCGGGCTGGCCGGGCCGGGCCGGATCGCTCGGAGGCCAGCTGGGCGGAGACCAGCTCGGCGTAATGGCCTTTCCGGGCAAGGAGTTGGGCATGGGTACCCGACTCGATCAGCTCGCCTTGCTGTAATACCAAGATCAGGTCGGCGTCCACCACGGTGCTCAGGCGATGCGCGATCACGATCCGCGTGCAGCGCAGCGTCGCGAGGTTTCGCATGACCCGGCTCTCGGTCACCGTGTCGAGGTCGCTCGTCGCCTCGTCGAGGAGCAGGATGGCGGGGTTGCCGACCAGCGCCCGCGCCAGAGCCAGGCGCTGGCGCTGTCCGCCGGACAGCGACGCGGCCCCGTCGGTCAGAGGGGTGTCGTACCCGAGCGCCATGGATGCGACGTCGTTGTGAATCTCCGCGAGGCGCGCGGCGCGCGCGATCGCGTCGAGGTCCGCGCCGGGACTCGCCAGCGCGAGATTGTCGCGGATCGACATCCCGAAGACGTGACCGTCCTGGGTCACCACCCCGATCTGCCCCCGGACCGTCCTGAGATCGACACCCGCGAGATCCTCGCCGTCGTACAGGATCCGTCCCGACTCCGGACGGTAAAGACCCACGAGCAGGCGCGCCAGGGTCGACTTCCCGGCGCCGGAGCGCCCGACGATCGCGACCTTCTGTCCCGGGAGGATCGACACCGAGACGTCGTGGACGACCCACGGCTCCTCGGGGGCGTATCGGAAGCTCGCGCCCTCGACCTCGATGCCGCCGCCGATGCGTATCGCCGGCAGTGGCCGCTCGGGATCCTGCTCCGGCGCCGCGCCGATCACGTCCTCGATGCGCTCGATGTGGCCGCGGGCTTCCTGGAGCTGCAGCGCGACGGTCACGAGATTGCTCAGCGGAGTCAGGAACCCGCCCGCCAGCGCGTTCAAGGTCAGCATCATGCCGAGGGTCAGGCGTCCCTCGAGCACCTGATGGGCGCCGAGCAGCAGGATGGCGAGCGGCGAGCCCATGACGAGCCCGCTGGTGAGCGCGCCCGCGATCGAGCCCAGCCGCGCGCGGGCCAGCGTGATGTTCAGCTCGTCCACGAACCAGTGCGACCAGCGCTCGACCGCGCGCTTCTCGGCGCCCATGGCCTTGAGCGTCTCGATGCCGGCCAGCATCTCGACCAGGTGTCCCTGCGAGCGCGCCTGGGCCTCGAGCTCCTGGGCGGCGAGCGCCCGCGTGGGGTTGCGAACGGCGACGAACAGCGCGACCTGCAGGAGCCCGAGGACGATCACGAGCGCACCGAGGGGAAGGCTCACGATCAGGAGCAGCACGAGGTAGCCGCACACCAGCGAGCCGTCGAGCAGCGTCGAGAGGGTGGCGCCGGTCAGGGTCTGCCGCAGGCCGCGGTTGCTCTCGAAGCGCGCCAGGAGGTCGCCCGAGCGGCGCTCGACGAAGAACCGCAACGGCAGATCCGCGAGGTGCTCGATCAGGCCGAAGCTGAGCTGCGCGTCCACGACGGCCCTGAGGTAGTTGAGCAGGTGGCTCCGCAGCAGGAGCGTGACGATCTGGAAGCCGACCAGGGCGGCGAGCCCCGCCGCGAGGATCGCGAGCAGACGGCCGTCGTGCTGCGGGACGACGCGGTCGACGAGCACGCCGAGGAGAACCGGAAGCGCCAGCGCCAGGATCTGGAGCACGACGGACAGCACGACGGTGCGCGCCAGCACGGCGCGGTGCGCCAGCACGCGCAGCATGTAGCCGGTCAGGCTGCGCTGCCGGACGCGGCGGCGCTCGAACCCTTCGGTCGGCTCGAAGATCAGGGCGACGCCGGTGAACTTCTCCCGCAGCTCGGAGGTCGGCGCGAACCGCGGCCCGACCGCCGGATCGACGATCCGCGCGCCGCCGCGGACCGGTCGATCGAGCACGACGAAGTGGTCGAATCCCCAGTGCAGGACGGCCCCGGTGGGCAAGTCCGGGAGATGCTCCAGCTCGAGCTGCACGCCCCGCGTGCGCATCGCGAACAGGCGCGCGGCCTCGAGCAGCACGCGCGCGCTGACCCCGCCGCGCCCTGCACCGAGCGCGTCGCGCACTTCGCGAAGCGTCGTCTCCCGGCCGTGATAGCCGAGGACCGATGCCAGGCACGCCGCTCCGCAGTCCGCCGCCTCCATCTGCTGGACGAAGGGGACGCGCCGCTTCCGCCTCGGCCACCGCATCTCAGTTCGAGATCGCGGCGCGGAGTCCGGGGAACAGGGCGAAGATCAGGGGCTCGGAGCGCACGGGCGTCGTCGCGGCCGCGGTCATGCCGTCGGCGTACGCGTGCTCGCCGCCGGCGGAACGAAAGGTCGTGCCGGGGAGGTCGGCGCGCGCGACCACGACGGGACCCTGGACGTCGAGCCGCGTCTCGGCGGCCGCGGGCCCGAGGTAGCGTCGAGCCTCCTCGGGTGTCAGCACCCGGTCGTCGAGCTGCGCGATGGACGCGTCCACGGTCGCGCCGGGATGGCCCGTGATTTCGATCCGCAGCGGGGCGCCCGTCTTCAATTCACTGCGCAGCGACGCGGGCAGGAACGCCTCGACCGTGTAACGCTCGCCGCCGCCCACACCCTCGGCGCGAACCACGGCCGGGCCCCGGGCGTCCTGCGGGGAGCGCCCGACGGCGAGCGCGGCCACACCGAGGACCGCGATCCCGACCACGAGCGGGAACGCGATGCGCGTCCAGCGCGGCGGCCGGCGCACGACGTCCCCCAGCTCGCGCGCGCGGGCGTGATGGCGCAGCGCCTCTTCGCGGAACAGCTGTGGCCCCATGCGACTATCTTAACGGCTTTCTTAACGGCTCCAAGACTTGACATCATGATGCCTTTGATGTAGCATCAACGCATGCGAACGACGATCAGCCTTGATGACGATGTCGCGGCCAAGCTGAAAGCGGAGACGCGCAGAACCGGCAGGCCCTTCAAGCAAGTCGTCAACGATCTCCTCCGCCTCGCGCTCAATCGGCCGCGCTCCACGCCCCAGCGAGAGCCGTTCCGGGTCGTCGCTCGCGATCTTGGAGCGCTGCGCACCGGCCTGAGCCTGGACAGCGTTAGCGAGCTCCTCGAGCACGCCGAAGGACCGCTCCATCCTTGATCCTGATCGACGCGAACCTCCTGCTGTACGCATACCATCCGCGGTCGTCCGTTCACGAACGAGCGCGAACCTGGCTCGCGTCCACGTTGTCGGGTCCCGTCCCCGTGAGGCTCGCGTGGACCACTCTCTTGGCCTTCCTGAGAATCACGACGAGCCCGCGGATCTTCGAACGACCGCTGAGCATGAACGAGGCTGAGGCGGTGGTTTCCACCTGGCTTGCCCTTCCTGCCGTGGCGACTCTCGAACCAGGAGAGCGCTACTGGGGGATCCTCCGGGACTTGCTTCGTTCGGAGCAGGTGTCGGGCGCACTGGTGATGGACGCCGCGCTTGCGGCTCTGGCGATCGAGCACGGGGCGACCTTGTGCACCACGGATCGCGACTTCTCTCGTTTTCGGGGGCTCCGGGTCGAGGATCCGCTACGATGACCACAGCGGTTTCGTGCGAACGTCGCGATCGCGACCAAGGCGACCTCGACCCGCTTTGCCCGTGGGACGGACGCCGGGGAGCATCCGGTCCATCTCCATCGTGTGCGTGAAGTGGATGATCAATCTCGTCCACGAGCTGGTCGGTGCCGATGGTCCGTGAGACCGGCACGATCTCCATGTCGGGAGGCAACTCTGGCAGCGCTCGATTGTCCGTTGTTTCGCTTCGAAGTCGTAGCTTCCATTCCTGATGATCTGGAAAACATCCACCTCGTTTTTCAGGAAGTCTAGAAACGGCCTTCCGAAATCCTGATCCTGCATGGCTCATCTCCCTCGCCTCTCGCTTACCGCGTAGGCCCACAGCGTGGGTCAAGTACGTCTACGTAACTTGTATGTCTCTGAAAATAAACACATGAAGGCGACGGCGATCCGCAGCTGCGTAAGCAGAGTTCACGCCCCGCGAACGAGCTTGTCGCATGCCTCACGTCATGAAGCCTTTGGCATGTTGAACTCGACGCGAGCGCCGAGATAGCTGGCCGAGTCTGGGATGGGAAGCCAGTGCGGTCGTGCGGGGGGCGGTTCACGGTGGGTTCTCGTCTCCGGTCCGGAGCGGGTCAGCCTGCGTCCAAGGGGAATCCTCGGACGAGGTGGCTCCCGGGCTCGGCGTTGCGGTGGCGGAGTCGTCTTGCAGCATTTCTCGACTTCCCCATGTACGGGGCAGGACGCTCCCGCGACTATGCGCGGCGCCCCGTGTGTGCGCAATGCGTCGGCGAGAGCGGACCCGCTACAGCCCGGGAGCGAACCAGGAGAGGACGTCGAAGGTCTGGGAGAATTGGACCGCCACCGCGTAGCCGTCGGGGAAGAACGACCGCTGCGACGGGTCGACCTGCCAGAAATCCTGGCGGTAGGACGCTTTGACCAGGGAGTTGACACCGAAGCGGTAACCCACCCCGATCTCGAAGTCGTAGAACTTCGTTTCCCGTGCCAGCCAGCCGGTGTCCTCAGGCCGGATGAACGGGTACTTGTTCGCTTCCAGGCGGAGCGCCGCGAACCAGCGCGGGGTGAAGGTGTACTTGGGCTCGATGTAATACGCCTCGCCGCGGAACAGCCGGTCGTAGGTCGGCACCTCGTAGCTCGAGACGTTGTAGTCACCGTTCAGCTCGAGGTACCCGCGGCTGAAGTGCAGGTCGAAGCCCACCACGCGCTGGTCGAACTCGTCCCACTCGCTGCCGGCGAGCAGTGCCGCCGGCAAGTCCTCGTTCAGGTACGGGCCCTGTGTCGCGTAGGCCGCGAGCCGCAGGCCGACCATCGGCGTGACTCCGAGGTCCAGGGTGGGACGGAACGCGGAATCGTATTCGGGGACCCAACCCTCGTTGACCAGGGGCCGGTCGACGTACCCGGCGGTGAAGTCGAGCCGCTTGACCGACCCGGCAAGCTGGATTCCCTGGGGGTGCGACTCCGTGTAGCCCGACGGTCCGCCGATCAGGGGGTTGACGTCCGCACGGTAGCGGGCGGCGAAGTTCCCGAGCGACTGCGGCAGCCTCCCGGCCTCGAGCATCAGGCGGCGGTCCGGACCGAACGTATATCGCACGAGGGCTTGCTCGAGGTCGGTCACGACTTCACTCTCTCCCTCGGTATTCCCACCCGCGACATCTCCGATGACGACGAGCTGGACGCTCGGATGTAGCTCCGCGGCGAGCCACAGCGTGAGCTGTCCCTCGGAGGCCTGGCTCCCCTCGTTGGCGCTCAGCAGGCGCGAGTCGTCATCGGTTTCCCACAGCTCGGTGTTGAACAGCCCCTGCAGCAGCCAGCGTTCCTGGGCGTGCGCGGGCGTCCCCGCGAGCGACGCCATCGCCGCGACGACGGCGACAGCCCACGGCGCCGTGGAACGGCCGTTACGCCGCCGGTTGCGGAGCATGCAGCGTCTCCCTCAACGCGGAGACGTACTCTTCGAGAGTGAACGGCTTCCGCACGCAGCGCACGTTGGCTTGTTCGAGGAACGCGGTCTCCTCGATCGTATCGCCCGTGACGAACAGGAAGCCCTGCGCCGCGGATCGCCGGTTGGCCTCGACCCACCGGAACAGGTCCTTGCCCGAGACCGCCCCGGGCATCTTCAAGTCCGACACGATGAGATCGAATTCCCTGCTCTCGAGACACCGGACCGCCTCGGCCCCGCACTCGACGCCGACCGCCGTCGCTCCGAGCGAGGCGAGGATCGCCATCTGCAGCTCGAGCACGCTCGGCTCGTCGTCCACGACGAGCACCGAGGCGCGCAGCGCGCGCGCGCGCGTGGGGAACGAGTCGGCGGGCTTTTCGGAAGGCCGCGGTGCCGGCGCCGCTTCGCCGACGGCCGCGGGGAGCGCGAGGGTGAAGCGCGCGCCGCCGCCCTCGACGTTCTCGGCGCCGATCGTGCCGCCGTGGCCGGCGACGATCGCCTGGCTGATGCTCAGCCCGAGCCCGGTGCCCTTGCCGACCGGCTTGGTCGTGTAGAAGTGCTCGAAGACCTGCCGCGGGTCCGAAATCCCCGGACCGTTGTCGGTGAACGTCACGATGACGCGGTCGTCCGTTACTGACGTGCGCACGGTCAGTTGCGGCGATCGGTCGCCCTCCTCCAGGGCATCGAAGGCGTTGTTGATGATGTTGAGGAAGACCTGCTGCAGCTCCAGGTCGTTCCCGTGGATCCGTGCGTCGCTGGGCGCGAGATCGAGCGTGAGCCGGATGCCGGCGGCCACGAAATCATGCTTCCGGAGCGCGACGACATCCGAGACCGATCGGTTGACGTCGACGATCGACCGCTCGCCGCCGTCGCGGTGCGCGACCTTGAGCAGGCTGCGCACCAGGGCCACGATGCGCCGGCCCTCCTTGCGCACGGTTTCGAGCCGGCGTCCCACCTCGCCGTCCAGGCGTCGGTCCTTCAACAAGATCTCGATGTTGCCGATGACGCCAGTCAGGGGGTTGTTGATCTCGTGCGCCGCTCCCGACAGCAGCCGGCCCAGAGCCGCCAGCTTCTCCGATTCCTTGAGCCGCTCAAGGTGCTCCAGGTCCCGCCGGGCGCGTCGCAGCAGCTCGCGCTCGTGCTCCTGCAACGAGTCGATGAGCTGGTTGTACGTCTCGACGAGCGTCAGCAGCTCGTGACTGACGTCGGTGCTCTCGAAGCGCCGCGAGCGATCCTGCGAATTCGCCGCCGATCGCATGAAGGCCACGAACCGCGTCAGCGGACTCAGGACCGAGCGTGACACGACCCACGCCGCGAGGGCCGCGAGCAGCACCGAGGCCAGGCCGTAGGCCAGCACGGCGAGGACCAGCGACCGGTTCGATCGCGCCAGCGCCGCGCTCAGCGAGTCGAGCAGGTGCAGCTCGATCGAGCGTCCGCTTCCGTCCGAGCCGACGGTCAGCGGCGCGGTCACGTACTCCGCCCGGCCGGTGCGCAACAGCGGCGCGGTTCGATCCGCCCCCGGGCCCGCGCCGAGGAACGCCCCGGCGATCGCCTCGCGCTCCACAGGATCGGACAGGGTCGTGGCGATGACCCGGTCCCCCACGCTCAGCACGATCTCGCAATCGAACGAGTCGCGCAGCTCGTCGATGAACGCCTGGTCCATGGCGTCCCCGACCACCACGGCGCCGAGGATGAAGCCCTGCAGCACGATCGGCACCGAGCCGACGCGGAAGTACCGATCCTGCAGCTCCAGCACCGCGAACTCGCGCGCATCGCCGGGCAGGCCGGGGTCGAGAGCCCGGCGCACCGCCGCCCGCCCGGAGAGATCCTCGCCGATGGCGGGCCGGAACTCCGCGCTTCCGCTCGCCGCGACCACCCCGCCCCGGTCGTCGGTGATCACCAGGAGGTCGTTGCCGAGCGTGTTCGCCGCCTTGACCGCCTCCGCCTGGATCGTCGCCAGCAGATCCGCCCGCGCTCCCGTATCGACGGCGGACTCGGTGCGATAGATCTCGAGCGCCGCCCGGAGCGTCGGGCTGTCGATCAGCAACGCCGAAGTGCGGAACAACTGCTCGAGCCTGCGTCGCTGGACGTCCAGGATCAGGGCCTGACGCTGGGACAGGGTGTCCGCCAGCAATCGCTTCGTCTGGCTTCGGATCTCGAGGCTCAGAGCCAGGAACGAGCCCCCGACCGCGGACAGGATCAGCGCCGTGCTGAACAGGACCAGCTTCGTGCCGAGGCCCGCACGTCGCCACCGCTCGCGCGCCGAGAGCCGGTCGTCCCGCCTCCGATCAGCCACCGCTGTCGCCGTCCTCGATGGGGATGCTGAACTCGACGACGGTGGTTCGACCCGGCTGGATCCGGACGGTCTCGGAAATGAGCTCGGCACGCTCGTGCCACGCGTAGGCGCGGTACTCGCCCGCGGGGATGCCCTCGATGCGGAAGTCACCCCCTTCCTGGGGGATGACGAAGAACGGGTTGTCCCGGACGAGAACGACGGCGCTCATGTCGGAGTGCAGGTGACAAAAGACCTTGACGATGCCCGGATTGTCGAAGCGCACGGCTTTCGATTCGCCCTTGCGATAGCGACCGAGATCGAACGTGGCCGGCTTGGAGAGCGAGAACACGTTGTGAAAGACCGGATCGGAATTGGGGAACTCGACGGTCGAGCCCTGGAGCACCGGCAGCACGTGAGGCACGAACGTCGACTCGCTCTGGGACATGACGTACGTGCCGACCCCGCCGGCGACGTCGAGCGCCTCGGGCGACGTGCTCTCGAGGTACACGACCACATTCTTGATCTCCTCGCGATCCGAGAAGCTCTCGGACGGGGGTGGAGTGCGCCGATGCAGATCCGGATAGACGGTGAACCGCATCTTGCGCGACCAGACCGCGGGGCCGATCCTCACGAGGCCCGCGAGCGCACCGGTGCCGTTCTCGGCCGCGTGGTCGCCGGCCGGGGCCGGAGCGGCGGACGGGTCTCGGCCGGCGCTCAACAGGGCGAGCACCAAGGCCAGACCGACCGCGAGGGATCTGGCGGCGACGCGACGCGCGCGGGCCCCACGATGGAACTTCCGTGGTCTCAGGGCGGATCCCCCTTCGAAACCCTATCGGTTCTTGAATATAGGTGTCGGGCCGGCCGGTTCAAGCCGGCCGCTGGCCGGGGGTGGTCGTTGCCGACGCCGGCGCGCCGTCGCTACAGATCGGTCGCCCAGCGGGTGATGACCACCCGGGGAAGACCCCAACCGTCCGGCGGCCAGTCCGTGCGGATGCTCTCGTCCCAATACAGGTTGGGCGTGCCCGCCGAGGGATTGGACTCCCCGACCCCCTGCTTGGTGATGACGCTGCCGTAGTAGGCGCCGTTGCCCGTGGCGTCGAAGAAGCCGTTGGTATAGAGGATTCCCCACAGCAAAGCGTCGCCGTTCACGACCGGCCCTCGGTCGTTGCGCGCGGGCACGCCGCCGGAGTCGTCGTCGGTCGCTCCCGACACGGCCACGATGGACCCGGAGAGCGTGTCCGGGTAATCGAGATTGATCCAGTCTCCGTCGCCCGCGCCCCAGCGCCCATCGGAGTTCTTGTCTTGATGGGGCTCGCCGGGCGCCTGGAAGGTGACCGCCCGGCCCATGGGGTTGCCGGTGGTGCGGAACGACTCGGTGTTGAGGTACACGAATCCTCGCGTGCCGTACGTGCCGCCGCTGATCTGGATTTGAGGCGTGAGGTTGTCGCTCCAGCCGTCTCCGTCGTCGTCTCGAGGCTCCAGCTGGTCCCGCGTGTCGAAGAAGAACAGCCCCGTTCGGTCGTCGGTGATCTGGCGGAAAGTCAGCTCGGGGCCGACGCCGTTCTCCCTGAACGTCGAACCGTCCCGCCACACGAAGTAGTGCACGTCTCTTCCGCCGGAGGTGGCGATCGACTTCCAGACGTCGTACGGGAACTCCGGACAGGTCACGATCGGCATGTTCTGGAAGACGTTGGAGTGGCAGCCGTCGTCGGGATCGTACTCATGGCTGGGCCAGCCGCCGCTCCCCAGCGGAAGCCCACCGAACGGCCAGGGTTGGGGGTCCGCGGTCGGAGCGTCCACCAGGGCTCTGCCGCCCAGGTAGTAGAACCACGGGTCCTCGACCACGTGTCCATCGATGGCCGCTTTGTAGAGCGCCCACGCGGAGTCGTCGTGCGAGTAGAGCAGCGCGTCCACCGCCTCGATGGTCGGGACGTCCCTCGCCAGGCTGGCCGCGTACTTCTTGTGGTTGTTGCTGAGATCCGATTCGGCCACCGCGGAGGCCTTCCCCCAGTGAACGGTGAAGTCGCCGTTGACGCCGAGGTCTTCGCACGAGTGCAGCGGCCCGAAGGAACCGCCGGAGGAGTAGGGGATCTCGTTGAGCACGGCCTTGACCATCCGCTGGGCGACCACGTGCTCACCCGCGGCCGTCGGCCGAACCACGCGGGCGATCACCTTGACCGTGGCCATGCCGTAGCGTACCCAGACACCCCCGATCTCGAGGGTGGGGGGCGCATAGATGTCGATGCGGCGGATACGGACGCGCATGCCCGCCGCCTCGTTCGGGAATCCCGTCAGAAGAGCGTCCGAGAGGTCGTCCAGGAAGGCCTGGCCCTCGGGATCCCATTCGTCGATGCGCATGTCCGGGCCGTCCTCGGTCCCGAGCAACGTGTCGGTGAGATTGTCGCGGTACGGTCGCTCGAAAAGGTCGTCCATCCCGTCGCCGTCGAGGTCCACCCCCTGCTTGTATTGCGGCCATGTGCCGCCGTCCTGGAGATGGGGCGCCGTCGAAGGATCGCCGTCGTCGTCGATCAGACGGAGCGTCCGATCGATGGCGTCCTCGGGCGGATTCCTCAGATTCTCCGCGCCGTACGGGGCGTCGAACCACGACTTCGCCTGCCGTGCGACCGCCTCGCCGAAATAGAGGACTTGGGCCGACAGCAGCTCGTTCTCGGCAATCTGGTTCTCCGTTGCCGCCATGAGCAGATACGTCACGCCCAACAGCGCCAGGATCACGGACGTCATCATGGTCACGATCAGGGCGGACCCTCGCTCTTGGCGTGGGTCCGGGATCGCCTGTTGGGACATCGACCGCTCCACGAGCTCGGTTGTTCTTCGGTTGTTCTGAGGATACGAACAGTCCGCGGGTCCGGCCACGGTAATCGCGTGATGTTCACAACCTGCGCGATCGCCGAATCAGGTTCGTCGGCATTCTCGGCTCGCCGGAGCACTGTCCGAATCGAGAGGACGGACCCGCTTTCCCGAAATCGCCGACAGCGCGGACACCACGACGCGCGGGAGCCTTGCGTGCAGGAAAACCCGTGCGCTTCCCCTTTGACACGGTCCGACGGTCACGGTACACATTCAGAGGTCTTCACCCAAAGGTAGCTCAGCGAACATGACGGGAAGCACCTTCCCTCGCCGTCCTCGAGTCGGTTAGCGATGGTCCCGCGGCCAGGTTGCCTCCACGAGCTGCGCACACGCTCGGCCTCGTGTCCGAGCATCGAGGTCCTGTGCGCCTGGTGCCCTCCGGCGACGGGCGGGAGGGGCGCGCTGGTCGGCCCCCGCTGCACGGCCTGCAGCAACGATCTTCTCAGCGACCACGAGACGACGGTGGTCACCGCCAAGACCGTGGAATACGACCCCGGGTTCCGTCGCGCGGTAGCTCTGGGGTTCCTCACCGTGCGCCAGGCCATCGAGCGCGGAAGCCGTCAGCACTACGTTGCACGGATCGTCCAGCGCCACGGCCTGTCCGTGCGCCATGCCCTCCTGGTCGCCTACAACCGGGTCTCGCTTGCCAGGGCCGTGCGCCTGCAGCAGCCGGAGCCGGAATCGGTCCTCGCACCGGCGGTCGGAACGGGCGGTGCTCGCTGGCTCCTGCAGGGCGCCGCCGCGGTGGCGCTGGTCGGGACGCTGTGCGGCGCGGTGGCGTGGCACGAGGCCGGCCGTGTCGCTCGCGATCGGGATCCGGCCGCGCCTCGGGAACCACCGCCCGCTCCCAGCGGGTTGCGTTGGGAGCCTCCCGTGACTCACGCGGACCGATCGGTCCGGAAGGACTCCCGGGGTCGCGTGACCGAAGTGATCGCGTCCAGCCCAAGCGGGGTTCTCGAGGCCTACTGCCGGTCGCTGCGTGGCGGCGCCAAGCCGATCCGGCTGGTCCCGTCGGGCGGCCCGTGGAGGGGGATCTACAGTCTCGAAGGCCGGCTGCGCGCCATCACGATCATCAACTACCCGCAAAGGCGGTGCTGGCGTACCGGCGATGGCCTGGGACCGGTTTCGGAGACCCTCCTGGAGTGACCCGCTGCACAGGGCCGGGCTGCGGCGAGGATCACGGCTCTCACCTCTCCGCCTTCAGCTCCGGCAGCAGCGGCACGCGCAGAGCCCCGCGCACCGCCGCGGCGCTCGACAGCATGCCGACGACGAGCACGATCGCGAGGGTCCCGAGCAGGGAGGTCCACGGCACCTGAACGACCGTCAGGCGCGGCGCGATCGCCGCCAGGGCCGAGCCCGATCCGATCAGCATCCCGGTCACGAGCAGGAACGCGTTCTCCGCCAAGACGAGCTTGGCGAGGGTCGACCGGCGGTAGCCGAAGGCCCGGAGCGTGGCGAGCTCGCCGCGGCGCTCGATGATGTTGCGGATCAGGACGAGCCCCAAGCCGACGGTTCCGAGCAGCAGCCCCAGACCGCCGAGGGCCTGGAAGGTCGAGAGGTAGGTGTGCTCGACGGCGTTGTAGGCGAGGAGCCTGTCGCGGCTCAGGGTAACGTCGAAGCCGAACGGAGCGAGCCTGCTCTCGAGGAGCTGCGACAGCTCCGGGGCCTCGTCCCACGGGGCCTCGATCAGAAACTGCGCGTAACCCGTGCGGCTCGGGAAATGCTCGAGAAAGTCGTTCTCGGAGATCAGCAGGGCGCTGCGCAGGATGCTGTTGCTCAGGACGCCGACCAGCCGCAGGCGCACCGGCTCGCCGAAGTCGTCCTCGATCACGACGTCCTCGCCGAGGCCGACGTGCAGGATCCACTGCGCCGAGTTCATGTCCGCGATCGCCGGCACCACACCGGGCTCCGTCGAAGACCCGAGCAGCGTCCACGGGTTGTCCTCGCCCGGCGGCAGGCCGAGCGTGTCCTGGAAGCGGAACCCTCCGCGCTCGACGAGCTCGGCCGGCACGCCGAGCACCGCGGGCTTCTCCGGTCGATACAGGTTCAGGCAGCTCGCGTCCTCGCCGGGCAGGACGCGCAGCGGGTAGACCTCGACCGAGTCGAGCCGGCTCGACTCGTCCTCGGAGAACCCGAGGTCCCAGCGATCCTGCCGGCGGTTCAGCGACTGATGGAGGGCGACGTCCGACTCGGCGACGAGCGCGAACCCGCCGACCCCCGAGTCCCTGGCCTCGAGCTCGTCGCCGAACTCGTGCTTGCTGCCCGCGACGGCGACGATCACGAAGCACGCCGAGCCGACCATCGCCACGCTGAGCATGCTGCGCCCGGGGCTCCACGACGAGTTACGCGCCGCCATGCCGATCAGGGCGCGCGGGCCGGGCCGCAGCGCGCGCCGTCTCTCTCCCCGGCACCACGCCGCGAAGAACGACGTGCCCGCGACGAGCAGCAGGGTACCCGCCCCGAAGGCGATCCCCGCCGACGACAGCCTGCCGGTCGCGAGCGCGCCGGCGACCAGACCCCCCGCCGCCAGGGTCGTGACGATCGCCACGCGCCGCGCGAGTCCCCGCCGGTGCCGGCGCTCGGGCCGGCGAGTCGACCCCGCCAGCAGGACGGGGACGGGGACCTTGTCAATGCGCCACAGCGCGCCCGCGATGCTGAGCAGGATCACGACGACCGCGATCGCCCCGCCCGCGACCAGAGTCGCCGGCGCGACGAACAGGTGGAGCGCGGTCGAGCCGACCGCGGGGAGCCAGACCGTCGTCAACCCCCACATCATGAGCCAGGCGTAGCCGATGCCTCCCGCGATGCCGAGCGATGCGCCGAGCCCCGCGAGCACCCCGCCCTCGGCCAGGAATCGCGCGCGGATAAAGCGCAGGCGGAAGCCCACCGCGCGCAGCACGCCGATCTCCTTCGCCCGCTGCTCGACGCCGAGGCCGAACAGCAGGCCGATGAGCAGCGCCGACGCTGCGATCAGGAACGAGCTGAAGGCGATGAACAGCATCGCGAAATCGGTCGCGCCAGCAGCGGCCTCGAGACCCTCCGCCAGCACCGGACGGAAGCGGAAGCCGAGAGCCTCCGGCTCGAGGCCGGCGAGCAGCCCGTCGCGCAAGGCCGCCTCGGTCCACGCGAGATCGCGGCCGGGCGATGCCGCGACGCGAATCGAGTTCGTGCTGCCGAATCTCGTGGTCCACAGCCGCCGCCCTGTCGCCTCGGACACGAACGCCTTCGGCGTCGTGCCGTGCTCGTCCCAGTAGCGCTCGTCCTCCTCGCGCACCAGGCGCAGGTCGACGGGGAACGGCGGGTCCCAGGCCGACATGTCGGCCGCCTCCCGGATGCCGGGATAGTCCGGAACGAGGCCCCGGTCTCCGCCGAGCCCCTTCATGGCCACGATGCCCGCGACGCGCAGTTTCGAGGTCCGCGTGGTCAGCTCCTCGCGTGGACCGACGACGTAGTACTCGATCTCGACCTCGTCGCCGACGGCGACCTGCAGGTCCGACGCGGCCCAGGTGTTCAACAGGATGCCGTCGTCCGGGAGCGCGGGTGCGGGTGCGCCGTCCTCGAGGACCAGAGAGAACGCCTCGCCCAACCCGAGGGCATCGACCGCGGCGATCGTCGAGTACGGCAGCAGGCGGCCCTCGGCGACGATGCTGTTCACGACGTAGCTCTGGATGCGCATGGCCGGGGCGCCGATGTCCGCCGCGACCTTGGCGATGATCTCGTCGAGGTCGGGTCGGAGCACCATCTCCCGGCTCTCGACGTCGAAGTGGTCGACTCCGTGGGTCACGGTCAACCCGTAGTCGTCGAGGCCAAGCGCCCGCTCCAGGGCGTCCGAGAGGCCGGGCGCCCCCGACGGCGCGGCGACGAGCAGCGCGTCGATCTCCCCTTCCCTGTCCAGCGCGCGCTGGAGCTGCGCCAGGTTCACGAAGGCGTTGAACGGGGTGGCCTGGCTCGGCGCCAGACCGAATCGCCCGGCGCCTCGATCCGGGATCACGCCGGCGACCGCGACCCTGAAACGCGTCAGGACGTCCTCGGGCGCCTTCTCGCCCAGCAGGGTGTCTCGCGGAACCTCGCTGAAGCGCGTGAAGCTCAGGATCAGGGAGTCGCCGGGCGCGAGCCCCAGCTCGGCGCGCAGCGCTTCGTTGATGACCGCCGGAGGGAAGGGCTGCTCCGGAGGCCGCTCCCGGAACAGCACGTCGAGTCCGGGGTTCCCGGGAAAGAGCGCGGGGAAGGTCGGCCCGATTCCGATCACGGAGACCCTGGAGGCGCGCGAGCCCGAGGCGCCGACCGCCGCGCCGCGCAGCGTCATGAGGGGCACGACCTCGGTGGACGCCGCGGACGCGAGCTGCGCGGCGAGGCTCGCGCGGAAGAAGCGCTCGGTGACCAGGGCGTCCGTGACCGCGCCGAGACGATCGACGGTCAGCTCGCGCAGGCTCCCGCGCACCGAGTCGCCCACGAGCAACGCCCCGGTGAGCACCGAGGTCGCGACCGCGCCCCCCAGAATCACGGCGAGGTGGATCCGCCAGTAATGCGTCAGGCCTCGGAGCAACGCCCGTCCTTGATCTCGAGGCGGTTCTCGAATCGACCGGCCAGCTCGAGATGGTGGGTCACGACGATCAGGATGCCGCCTTCCTCGCGGTGCAGGTCGCGGATCAGCGACGCGACCTTCTCCGCGGTCGCGCCGTCGAGGCTGCCGGTGGGCTCGTCGCACAGCAGCACGCGGGGATGATGGATGAGCGCCCGCGCCACGGCGACGCGCTGGCGCTCGCCGCCCGACAGCTCGGAAGGGCGGTGGTCGAGTCGAGACGACATCCCGACGCGTTCCAGGAGCTCACGCGCCCGCTGGACGTGAGACGCTCGCCCGCCGAAGGCCAGAGTCGGGATCAGCACGTTCTCGAGCACGGAATACTGCGGCAGCAGGTGGTGATCCTGGAAGACGAAGCCGATCGTCTCGTTGCGATAGCGCGCCAGCTCCGGCTCGGGAAGGGCGGCGGGCTGCTTTCCGTCGATCTCGATGCGCCCGGAGGTCGGGCGGTCGAGGGTCCCGATGAGGTGCAGGAGGGTGCTCTTGCCCGAACCCGACGGACCGGTGATCGCCACCTCCTCGCCCGGATTCAGGCCGAACGAGATGCCGCGCAGCACCTCGACGGGCTGCGTGTCCGTTCCGAAGCTCTTGTGGACGTCGAGGACCCTCAGCCCTGCCGCCACGTCCTCACCTCGGTGCCTCCTCGATCCCGTCTGCGATGAACGACGGGATCGGAATCGCGCGCACCTGCTGACCCGACTCGAGGACGCAGCACACCGAGGTCATCTCCCCGGAGGCGATCTCCAGGTCGCCGCACGTGAACTTGAAGGCGTAGGTCATCGACTTCGTGCCCTTGCGCACCACTCGCACGTCGATGTCGAGGACGTCGCCGAAGCGCGCGGGGCTCGAGAACCGGCACGACACCGCGACACGCGGCCAGCCGATGTGAACGCCGTCGTGATCGAGGGCGACGCTCGTGCCCAGGGCGTTCAGGAACTCGTGCTCGGCGGTCTCCATGAAGATCACGAAGCGCGAGAAGTGCACGATGCCGCCCATGTCGGTGTCGGCGAACTCGATCTTGCGCTTCGTTCGGAACTCGTGCATGGCCCGCGCCCCTAGTCTGCCCGAGTGTAACGCCGATAGAGGTCGAGGGTGGCCTCCGCCATCGCGACGTCGCCGTAGACCACGTGGACGACCTCCTTGCCCCGTCTCCCGAGGGCGGCTCGCCGCTCCGGGTCCACCATCAGCTCGTACAGCCCGGCGGCCACGGCCTCGGGAGATTGGGGCTCGACGAGCAAGCCGCCGCCGGTCTCCGCGATCAGCTCGGGAAAGGCCCCGTGGCGAGGCTGCACCACCGGGACCCCGTTGGCCAGAGCTTCGAGGACGTAGAGGCCCTTGGGCTCGCGGTAGACCGTCGGAACCGACAGCACGTCCAGGGAGTGGAGGAAATCGATCTTCCCCTTGCGGTCCACTTCTCCGACGTGCTCGATCCGCCTGCCGAGCCCCTGCGAGCGGGCGCGCTCCATGCACTCGTCGAACCACTTGCGGTCGCGCGGCCCGAGCCAGCCCGCGATCCGGAGCCGCACCTCGTGCTTGCCGGCGGCACGCTCGACGAGCAGCCGAAAAGCGTCGAGCAGCACGTGGAGTCCTTTCTCCGGGCAGACGCGCGCCAGGTAGCCGACGGTGAACGGACGGCGCGAGTCTCGTTCGGGAGCGGCGCCGCCCTGACCTTCGAGATGGATACCGAGCTTGACGTGGTGCATGCGCTGCGGCGACACGCCGAGGTAGCCGGTCATGTAGTCCGCGTAGTACCGGCTCGTGGCGACGAAGCCGTCGACGTCGCGGGCGCGCTCCCGCAGCGTGTCTCGTACCCGGGAGCCGTACGGCTCCACCAGTTGCTCCAGGAAGATGTCCTCGCCCTGCACCGAGCACAGGACGGGGACCCCGAGGTCGTCCTTGATCTTGCGGACGATGCCGATCAAGAGCGGGTTCGTGACGTGCACGATGTCCGGGCGGTAGTCGTCCCGCAGCCAGGCCACCAGCTCGTCGAGCTCCTTGCTCTGGCGCCCGTTCTCGCCCTGGAGCAAGGACAGCGTCAGGCCCCCGAGTTGCCGCGCGTCGATGGAGGCGCCGATGCGCGAGACCAAGCCCAGGAGCCTCGGGTGGTCGAGCACCCGCTCCACCGCCTTCGGGACGGCCCGGAACAGCGGGACCTTCTGCTCGAGGTAGACGCTGATGGCGCCGTAGAACACGCGGTCGATGCTGACGTCGACCTCGTCGGTGCGGATCGGCGTGTAGGTCGGAACGAGGGCGATGTCGTGGCCCAAGCGCTTGAGCGCCGCGGCCAGCGTATTGTCGTGCAGGCAGCTCCCGCAGATCATGCCCGCCGCCCCGGCCGTGATGTAGGCGCTTCTCATGGCTCGGAAGGACAGGGCTCCGGAGCTAGAAGCGGTAGCCGAGGGTGGCGTAGACGGAGGCGGGGTCCGCGGGGATCACCGACTGCGTGCCGAACCCCCGCACCTCGTACTCCTCGTCCGTCAGGTTGCGGAAGTTCAGTTGCACCCGCCACGCCTTGAAGTCGTAGGACGCCATCGCATCCGCCACCAGGGCGGCATCGATGGCGAACGCGTTGTCCTCCCCGATGAACTGCTCGCCGATGTAGCGCAGGCCTCCGCCGAGCCCGAACCCGCCGCGGAATCCGTAGCTGACCCACAGATTGGCGAGGTTCTCGGGTACGAACGCCGGGGTGTTGCCGCTGCGGTCCACCGGAGCGAAGATCGGCTGGCCCGTGCCGTCGAAGCCGATCAGGGCGATCTGGGTGAAGTTCGTCAGCTCCGCGTCGGTGTAGGCGTAGGACAGGAAGGTCCTCAGGCGCGGGATCGGCTCGGCGGCCACCTCGAGCTCGAATCCTTCCGAGCGCTGGTCGCCGACCTGCTGGCTGATCCCGTTGCTGTCGGGAATGGCGATGTTCTCGCGGTCGAGGCGGTAGAACGCGAAGGTCGTTCGGACCTTCCCCTCGAGAAACTGCTTCTTGGCTCCGATCTCGACCTGATCGCTGACCTCGGGCTCGCGGTCGCCGCTGACCCGCGGGGAGGCGGGCGCAAAGGACTCCCCGCCGTTGGCGTAGAACGACAGGGTCGGGGTCGGCGCGAAGACCACCCCGAGCATGGGGCTGACGTCGCTGTCGTCGCGGGAGACGTCGTTCAAGCTGTCCTCGTAGTCGATGTCGTCGTAGCGCGCGCCGACCATCAGTTGCCAGCGGCCGGACAGCTTCATCTGATCGACGACGTAGGGCGCGATCACGACGCTGCGCGCGTCCGCGGAGGCCGGCACGGTCGGGTCGAGGAAGTCGATGGGGAACGTGGGCGGAAGCTGAGTCGCGGTCTCGACCGGATCGAACAGATCGATGCTCGGGAGCAGCCCGGCCTCCAGGGTGTAGCGGTCGCCGAACCACGAGACCTCGAGGCCGGTGAGCAGGCGGTGCGAGACCGGCCCGCTGTCGAGGGTCATGACCGCCTCGAATTGATTGCCCGCGAAGGTCTGCGCGTCGTCGAGCAGCGTCAAGGTCCGGCTGACCTCGGGCTCGAACATCGGCCCCGTCGGGAAGACCCCGTTGAACACGGTGCCGTTGGTCTGCCAGTCGAGATCGCGGTAGTAGGTCTTGTTGCGCAGCGTCAGCCGGTCGCTCATCCGGCTCTCGAGATCGACCTGGAAGCGCCCCAGAGTCTGGTCCGAGAAATCGAACGGCGACTGGTACGACCACTTCCGCGGGACGTCGGCGATCTCGCCGTTCCACAACGGCAGGCCGCTGTCCGGGCCGTATTCGGCGCTGGTGTATTCCAGGTTGAAGTTGAGCGCGGTGTCCTCGCTCAGGCGCCACGCGAAGCCGGGATTGATCGCCCACACGCTGCTGTCCTTGTCGTCGCGGTAGCGGCTCGATTCTTCCCACAGGCCGTTCAAGCGGAAGTTGCCGTCGCCGCCCATGCCCGACCGGTTCCAGTCCAGCGCCCCGCGGACGGTGTCGAAGCTCCCGTAGGTGCCGGTGAACGACGCGAAGTCGACCGGCGCCGGCTGCTTGCGCACGATGTTGACCACGCCGGCCAGGGGATTGACCCCGTAGAGGTAGCCGCTGGGACCCTTGAGCACCTCGACGCCCTCCGCGTTGTACGTCTGATAGGTCGTGACCTCGGGCTCCGGGACTCCGTCGGTCATCACCATGGAGCTCTGCAGCGACTCGAAGCCGCGGATCACGAACGTATCGAAGATCCCCGACCCGCCCTGGACGTTCACCCCGCTGATGTTGTGCAGGGCCCGGCCGAGGTCGACCGCGTACTGCTCCTCGAGGAGCCGATCGCTCACGACGCCGATGTTGGACGGCGTGTCCTGCAGAGGGACGGGGAGCTTCGTCGCGATGGTGTTGGAGGTCGGGGTGTGAGTCTCCTTGACCTCGACGTACTCCGTCAGATCCTCGGCCTCGTCCTTCTCGGGCTCTTCCTCTTGAGCCCACGCCTCCGCGCTCAGCGCGAGCAGGACGGCCGCGAGCGTCCCCGGCATACCCGTTTTCCGGTGCAGCATTCCCACAGTGTCCCCCACGGAGAGACGGCGATCCCTCCCCGACCCGCCGTCTAGCTCGAAACGTCGATCGCGACGAGCTCGTGCTCGTCGCGGAGATACAGCTTCCCGCCGCTCAGGGACGGGGCCGTCCACGTCTTGCCCTCGAAGATCTGCATGCGGCCGCTCTCCCTGAACGCCTCGGGGGTGGCCTCGACCAGGACGAGCCGGCCCCGGTCGCCGAGCACGATGAGGCGGCCGTCGGCGTGGATCAGCGAGCCGTGCCCGAGGTCGCGCTGGCGCCACTTCGTCTCGCCCGTCGCCGCGTCGATGCACTTCAGCGTCTTGTCGTCGAAGCCGTACAGGTGGCCGTTGCTGTGGATCGAAGTGCTGAACTGGTTCTTCATCTCGCGGTTGCGCCACAGCTCCGTCGCCTTCATCGCGTCCGCATCCCCCGCGATCCGGAACATCGCGGCTCCGACGTCGTACCCGGACGAGATGAACACCCGGTCGGGCGGCACGAACACCGGCATGGCGGCATTGACGTCGTACGACGTCTTCCACGGGATCTCCCAGTACACGGCGCCGCTCTTGACGGCCACCGAGTAGACCGATTTCGCGGTGAAGAACACCGCCTGCTCGACGCCGTTCACCTCGATCACCAGGGGCGTCGAGTAGCCCGCCTTCCCCGATCCCGATCGCCACACCTCCCGGCCGTTGGACTTGTTGAGCGCGACCATCAAAGCGCCGGAGCCTCCCGCTTCGAGCAGCAGGAGGCCTCCCGCGACGACCGGAGAGCCCGACATGCCCCACTGCGGGACCTTGGTGCCGAAGCTCTCCTCGAGATCGCGCTCCCAGAGCACGTTGCCCTCCTCGGTGCCGAGGGCATGGAGCACTCCGTGGGCGGTCAAGGCGTAGACGACGCTGCCGTCCACGGTCGGGGTCGATCGCGGACCGTCCCCTTGGCTGTCGCTGAACGCGCGACCCGCGGCGGAGCGCCAGATCGGCTTCCCCGTGGCGGCGTCGAAACACCCCACGAACGTCCGGTCGCCGTCGTCGAACATCGTGTACAGCCGGCCGCGAGAGACCGAGATACCGGAGTAGCCCTTGCCGAGCGGCGTCCTCCACAGGACCTTGGGGCCGCCCTCCGGCCACTTGGCGAGCAGGCCGCTCTCGGCCGACACACCGTCGTGCTCGGGCCCCCGGAACCACGGCCAATCCGCGGCTCGGATCGCCTGCGTGACGGCGAGGCCGAGCACGACGACCGCCGCGATGAGTTTCTGCATCACCCTTGCCTCCGGAACATCACGTGTAGCGGGCGTCGCGGTATTGCGGCGCGTAGAACTGAGGAAGGAGCTGGTCCACGCGCAGCAGGCCCTGGCGCGTCAGCCGCACCTCCTCGCCCTGCACTTCGACCATCCGCTCGGCCTTCAGGGCGCCGAACGCTCCGGCGAACTCCTCGAGAATGTCGCTGTCGAACTTCCTTCGAAAATACTCCGCGTGGACCCGGCCCAGCTTGAGCTGGAGGATCAGCTCGCGGGTGAGCCGCTCGTGCGCGGTCGTGGCGAAGCCCCGCTCGATCGGGAGCTGGCCCGACTGCACGCGGTTCAAGTACGCGTCCCAGCCCGCCACGTTCTGGTAGTGCACGCCGCCGAGATGGGAGAACGAGGACACCCCGGTTCCCAGGAGATCGCAGCCGTGCCACACCGAGTCGCGGTACACGAACCGGCCCGGCCGGTCCTTCTTGACCATGGTGTAGGCGCTGGAGACGGCGTATCCCGCCGCCGACAGCTGCTCGATGGCGTGGTCGTGCCACTCGCGCTTCGTCGCCCAATCCGCCACCGGGGGCCCCGCCCCCGCGAGCAGGTCGCGGGAGTAGACGGTGTTGTACGGCAGCTCCATCTGGTAGATCGTGACGCTGTCCGCATCGGCGTCGACGGTCTTGCGCACGGTCTCGCGCCACGTCTCCCACGTCTCGCCCACCATGCCGGCGATCAGATCGATGTTGAGCTGATCGAACTCGAGCGCCTTGATCCACGGGAGGACTTCGTAGATCTCCTCGGAGACGTGCGCGCGACCGTTCTCGGCGAGGATCGCATCGTTGAAGTTCTCGATGCCGAGGCTCAATCGCGTGACGCCGATCTCCCGGATCGACTCGAGGCGGCTCTGCTTGATCGTGCCGGGCTCGCACTCGAACGTCACTTCTTCCGCGCCCGCCCACGGGACGAGATCTCCGAGCCTGCGGGCGAGGCTCTTGAGATGCCGTGCGCTGATGTAGGACGGCGTGCCGCCTCCGAAATAGACGAACTTGAGGGGCCTGCCGGCGACCGCAGGCTTGTCCGCGTACAGCTCGACCTCGCGCACGACGGAGTCGACGTACTTCTCGATGTCGCTCGAGTTCTTGTCGGTGTAGACCCGGAAGTAGCAGAACTTGCATCGCTTGCGGCAGAACGGGATGTGGATGTAGAGGCCGAGGTCGGCGGTGCCGGCCGGAGAGGACCGCAGGGCCAGGCGCGCGGCCGGGATCGCCTTCTCCGTCCAGAACGAGTACGGAGGATAGTTGGAGACGAAGACGCTCCCGACGTCCGTTTCGGTCGGTGCGCCGATCGTCGTCGCCGGTTCGCCCTTGACCATCCAATCCTTCATTTCTTTCCGAAGCAGTACAACCGACCGTCCGCCGTTCCGATCAGCACTCTCCCCGACGCCACGCTCGGCGAGGCGATGACCGGGGCACCCATGTCGAAGCTCCACACGGCCTCGCCTGATTCTAGCCCGAGCGCGAAGAACTCGCCGCCCACGGAGCCGACGTAGACGCGCTCGCCGGCGATCACCGGAGAGGAGTCGATCTTGCCGCGCGCCGCGAACCGCCACAGCGCTTTCCAGGTCTTCGGATCGAAAGCGTGCACCCTGCCGTCGCGGCCTCCCACGATCACGATGTCGTCGCGCGCGGCGGCCGACGACAGGAAGGGGAATTGCCGCTCCTCGTCCCGGTATCTCCACAGCACCGCTCCGGCCTCGAGATCGACGGCGAGGAACTCGTTCTCGAAGGTGCCGACGTACGCCCTGCCCTTCAGGACCGCGGGACTCGCCCCGGTGTAGCCGCCGAGCTCCACCTTCTTGATCGGAGCACCGTCCTCGACGCGCGCCACGCGCAAATAACCGTCGCAGCCGGAGAAGATCACCTGGCCGTTGGCGATCGCCGGGGTCCCGTAGACGTAACCTTCGGTCTCGACCTTCCAGCTCAGGGACCCGTTGGCGGCGAGCACGGCGTAGAGGAACTGGTCGTGAGACCCGAACAGGACACGCCCGCCGGCGACGTTGGGCGAGGAGACGATCTCGGCATCGGTCCGGAACTTCCACCTCGCCTCGCCGGTCTTCGCGTCGACGGCATGCAGGATTCCGCCGCCGTCGCCGAAGTAGACGGTGCCGTCGTGGACGGTGGGAGACGACTTGATCTCCTCGCCCGTCTCGTAGGTCCAGCGAGCCTCACCGGTGGCGAGGTCCAAGGCGTGGAGCACTCCATCCATCGATCCCACGTAGACCGTCTGTCCGTGCACCGCCGCCGCGGATTCGATACCCTCGCCCAGCTCCCGCACCCACAGGGGCTCGAGCCGGTCGGCGAGCCGCACGGAGGAAACTCCGGTGAGCTGAGGGTCGCCGCGGAACATCGGCCAGTCCGTCGCCTGCGCGCCGTCCTGTGCGGACGACGAGCCGGCCCACGCGGCCTGCAGCGTCGCCAGCGCGACGACGTGCCACGCCGCCAGCGCCGTCCGCCGTCCGCGAGCCCGTATCGATTCAGAACGCCGCTTCATAGAGACCCACAAGCTCCTTCTCGGCGACGGGGCGCGGGTTGAAGGCCGCGGTCCACTGGCGGGCGGCCTCCGCGGCCAGCTCCGGGAGCGACTCGCGCGGAACGCCGGCCTCCCGCAGGGTGTGCGGCAACCGGGCGTGGGCGCGCAGCTCGCACAGGCGGTCGTGGAGCGACTGCCCGCGATCGTGGGACGGCGTGCCGCGATGCAGGGTGTCGTACAGCTCCCCGACCTCGACGGCGTTGAACAGCACCGTCGGGGGCAGCATCAATCCGACCGCGGCGCCGTGGATGACGTCGTGGCGCGACGTGAGCGGGTTGGCGCACGCGTGCGCCGCCCCCAGCATCGAGTGCTCGATGGACGCACCGGCGAGCAGCGAGCCGATCAGCATGCGGCCGCGGGCCGTCTCGTCCTCCCTCGACTCGAGCGCTGCGACGAAGCTGCTCTCGAGCAGGCGCCACGCCTCCCGCGCGAGGGGCTGGGAGATCGGGTTGCGCCGTGTCGTGACGTAGCTCTCGACGGCATGGGACATCGCGTCCATACCCGTCACGGCGGCGACCGAGCGCGGCATGGTCGCCGCGAGCGTCGGATCGAGGATGACGATTCGGAACTTCGCCTTCTTGTCGCCGCAGGCCATCTTGACCTTGGTGTCTTCGTGGGAGATCAGCGCGAAGGACTGCACCTCGCTGCCCGTGCCCGCCGTGGTGGGGATCCCGATCGAGGGCAGCATGGGCCGGGTGGCCTTGCCCGATCCCCAGTAGTCCTCCATGCGCCCGCCCTGCGTCAGGATGAAGTTGATGCCCTTGGCGCAGTCCATGGCGCTTCCCCCGCCGAGGCCCACCAGGCAATCGACGCGGTTCTCCCTGGCCACGCGAGCGCCTTGCTCGACGTCTCGCGTGGTGGGGTTCTCGTGCACGTCGTCGAACGCCCACGCGTCGAGCGAACTTTCCGCGAGCGAGCGCAGCGCGCGCTCACCGTGACCCGCGCTCCGCACACCGTTGCACGTGACGACGAGAACGCGATGCGCGCCGAGGTCGCGCGCCAAGGCACCCAATCGCCGCAGCCCTTCGCGCTCGAACACCACGCGCGTCGAGTCGAACTCGACGTCCCATCTCTCGGTGTTGACCAGAGTCTCGATCTCGAACTTCACGGCGGTCTGACCCCTTTCCTACACGGCGGTCTGGAAGGCGCGGCGGCGGTAGAGGTGGTCGAACAAGTTGCCCTCGTGCGGCTGGTCCCAGCGCACCTTGGAGGTCGGGAAGGGACCGACGTTCAGCCGTTCGACGTTCGTCGAGCGCAGCAGCTCGCGGATGAACGCGGGGTCCTCGGTGACCGCCGACACGACCAGGCTCGGGCCGATGCGCTCGAGCACCGACTCGTGCGGCGTTTCCACCACGGCCACGAACGGGAACAGGAACTCCGAGGCCGCCAGCGGATGGGACGGGTCGTCGCACCACACGACGGTCGGGAGCAGGAAGGTGCATCCGTCCACCTCCGCGACCCGACCCGAGGGGCGATGGCTCGCGGTCACGTCCACCGCTCCGGGTGTCTTCAGGTGGTCGTCGATGAATGCGGAGATGCGGCGCGCCACCTCGGGGTTCGAGAACGCCGCGAGTCTCGCCTCGGGATCGGCGAGCGGGCGCGCCTCGATCTTCGCCATACGCTCGGCGAGCGCCTCGGCGATCTCGCGGCCGTGGCGCGGCGTCCAGACGCCGGAAGCGTTGATGCACGATCGCCCACCGTTGTCGGCGACGGATGCCACCATCAGGTCGAGGTAGTCCATCCAGCGGTCGGCGAGGTCGCTGCCCAGCAGCACCTTGCTCCACCCGGGCCCGTGCAGCTCGATGCGCGGGTCGTCCCTGAAGCCCCCGACGGTCCCGGCGTCGCCGAACAACATCGCGCGATCGGACTTCAGCAGGATCTCGGCCGCGCCGGAGTAATCCGTGGGATAGAACGAGAACGCCCGGGGCGGCAATCCCGCCGCGATCAGCGCCTGCCCGATTCGAAACGGCGACCACGGCTCCTGGGACCCCGGCTTGAGGGCCACCGGCACCTTCAGGGCCAGCGCCGGGAGCCACAACGAGTGCACGCCCGGGGAGTTGCTCGGCAGCACGGCGCCCAGGACGTCCGCCTGGCCCTGATAGCTGACGAAGCTCCCGCGGTGCTCGAGCCAGCCCGTGTCGAGCACCGCCAGGTCCAGATGGCGCGTGAGCCCGGCGAGCACGGTCTCCATCTCCTCGAGAACGAAGCGGATCTTCGCCATGTTGGCCCGCGCCAGGGCCTCCGGCATTCCGGTCGTGGCCGACAACCGTCGGACGTAGTCGTCCGCGGTCTGGATCGTGCCGTCGATCGGGTCGACCGGAAGCTCGCCCTCGGCGAACAGCTTGGCCGCGCGGCGGCAAATCGAGAACAGCTCCGCCACGGAGACGCCCTGCAGGATCCTGCGATGCTCGGCCTTGCTCGCGAGGTCCTTCGAGATCAAGCCGCGGTTCGCCTGGCTGACGGTGGCCACCGGCGACCCGTCGCGCACGTCGCGCAGCGTGATCGTGTCGAGACTGCGGTACGGCGTCCCGGCGCGCAGGATGGGCAGGTGCGGCGTCGCCATCAGTAGACTCCGACGACGACCGCCGTCTGGAGCTCGGACAGCAGGCCGAGATCGGCAACGCCGTCCCAGGGATAGGCCTCGCACGGCTCGGCCCGCAGTCCCTCGTCCCGTTCGGCGAAGCGCGGCATGAAGAACTCCGGCGTCAGGGTCGTCAGCAGGACGCGCCCGCGCTCTCCGTACGGAACGATCTGGTCGAGGTTCTTCGGATCGACGATCTCGAACACCGCGCGCGGGTGGGGCGGGTAATAAACGATGGCGTAGTCGTCGGCAGGGTCGAACGGCTTGGGTCGGGCCAGCCCCATGAGGGTGTTGCCGTAGGTCGGGACGAAGTCGATTCCCGGCACCAGCTCCTCGCGGGCGAAGCGGTTGAACTGCCGCGTCATCTCGGTGCCGCCGCAGAACACTCCGGTGATTCCCGCCTTCGCGAGGTCGATCTTCTGCGCGAGGGTCTCGAGCAGCTTCGGAGTGGTGAACAGGCAACGGATGTTGTCGTGGGCCTTGAGGATCTTGAGGCCCTGTTCGATCACGTGCTCCTTGTACAGCTCGACGTCGTGATGGCGCTGGGCCTTGATCATGCGGTTGACCCACCTCGGGTCGAGATCGACGAAGAACGCGATGCCGCCGCGATACTGCGCGAGATGCTCGATCGCCAGACGCAGGCGGCGCGGTCCCGTGGGCCCGAGCATCAACCAGTCCGATCCGCGCGGGAAGGTCCGGTCGTCGAGGTGATCGCCGAACTCCTCGTAGTCGGTCTGGAAGTCCTCGATGTTGACCCTGCACTTCGGGGTCCCCGTGGACCCGCCGGTCTCGAAGACGTACAGCGGCTTGCCCTCGAGCCCTTTGGGCACCCAGCGGCGCACCGGGCCCCCTCTCAGCCACTCGTCCTCGAAGTGCCCGAGCCGCTTCAGGTCGTCGTAGCCGCCGATCGCCTCGCGAGGATCGAAGTCGAGGCTCTTGGCGCGCTCCAACCAGAACGGACATCCCGTCGCGGGATCGAAGTGCCAGCGGACCATCTCGCGCACGTGGTCGTCGAGACGCCTGCGCGCCTCCTTGACTCGCGACGCGAGGGAAGGAGCGGTCACCTTGGTCATCGCTTCGTACTCCGTTGCACCACGCCTGTCCTATTGTCCGGAGTTCCCGGCGGCTCCTTGTAAAAAACTTTAAAATTCAACGACTTGGACAGATCATCTTGGCACAGGGCTCCGGATTCAGCCCCCCGGGCCGCGGTCCGGCGCGGGCGCGACCACCGCAGCCGGCCGTGGCGGGGGCGGGCCGGGCTTGTACAGGGTCACCAGGCAGCCCCCGAGGGCCGCGAGCGCGATCCCGAGCATGAACTGCCAGCGCAGGGCGGCGAACCCTCCCGCCGGGGGGTGGAGGGCGAGCGCGGTGAACGCGTTCACCACCGGGGCCCCGGCGAAGACGATCGACATCACGACGGTCGGCGAGCCCTTCGCGCCGAACGCCAGCAGGACCCCGAACGCTCCCGCCGCCCCCACGATCCCGGCCAGCAGTGAGAGCCAGGCAGCCCGCGCGGGGAAGACCCAGGTGGCCCCGTTGACCTGCAGCACCACGAGAGGGGCGACCACGGCGGTCACGAAGTAGGCGATCCCGACGAACAGGAACGCCTTGTAGCGCCCGTTGACCGGGTCTCCCATGGCGACCTGTCCGGCGTGGAGCAGCACGCCGTAAACGCCCCACGTCACCACGGTCAACAGGGCCCAAATCAGCCAGGTCATGCCCGCGCCCGGCGCGTCGGTCATCGCTCACCTCCTCCCTTTTCGAGCCATCCGATCGTGTTCCAGGATAAGGGGCTCCGGCGCCACGAGCCAGCGGCACCGGGTCCGGACTTGCCCCGCGCTTTCCCGACCCTCTACAATCCAGCCAACTCAAGGAGATCGCCATGGGCTTCAAGCTGAAAGCAGGGGTCGTGTTCGGCGCCATCGTCGTGGCCTTCATGCTCCTCAACGGCTTCGCCGGGTTGTACAGGAACCCCTCGCTCGCGTGGATATTCCCCGTGGGGGCGATCGCGATCACCGTGGGTGTCCTGATCTGGGCCCTTCGGCACACGGCGCGCGAGGGCAAGCGCTACGGAGGGCAGATCCTCACGGCGCTCGTCGTCTGTGCGGTCGCGGGCGTGATCATCATCGCCGGCTCGCTGCTGTACACGACCGTGCTGTTCACGGACTACGACGAGATCGCGATGGCGAGTACCCTCGAGCAGTGGGAGAACCAGGAGATGACGCCGGAGCAGATCGAGACCGCGAAGCCGATGGTGGAATTCATGATCTCTCCGGTCCCGCAGGCCGTCATGGGATTCGTCATGACCCTGATCACGGGACTCGTGTCCGCGCTGATCATCGCCGCCTTCGTGCGCCAGAAGTAGGCCCGATCCCGGGGTGACCTAGGCCGTGCCGCGCGCCTTGTCGCGCAGCACGATGCGGTTGAGATCGCGCTTCAAGATCGGGTCGATCGTCGTGAACTGGATCCCGACGGTGCGATCGAACCTCGGCTGCGGGCCGCTGCGGATGTTCATGACCCGGCCCTCGATCCCCGCCGTCGGCAGGTCGTGGAAATCGAAATCCAGGAGGAACGGCTTGCCCAGGATGACCTTGGGGTCGATCAGCCGCAGGCGGCGGTCATTGGTCAGCACGCGGCAGCCGGTCGCGGACAGATTGATGATGACGCCCTTGATCGAAATCGTCGAGCTCGCGTCGTGCAGCACGAGCGGAATCAGATAGGCTCCCCTTTCCCCGCGCATCGTCCCCGCTCCTTCCTTCCTCAGGTTCCCTCGATCTTGTGGGCCATCCCGATCCTGGACAGGAAGCTCCGACGCTTCCCGTTCGTCTCGCGTGCCACGGCGCCGGACCGCTTTCGCGGCTCCCGCGGCGCGGGTCGCACGAGGATCTCGTCCAGCCGGGATCCGATGTCGTGCTCGCTGAACTCGACGGGTATCCCGGCCGTGCTCGTGCTCACGACCGTCGGACGCGAGGATGCAGTGGGGGACGCGGCGCTTGCCGCCGTCCCGGACCTGCGAGCCGGCACCTCGGGGGGAACGATTCGCCGCACCGTTTCGATCAAGACCTCGTCGGTGAACGGCTTGACCACGAAGTCGTCGCACTTCGTCTCCAACAGCTCGTGGCGCCTTCCACCGCCGCGTCTGGCCGTGAGCAGCACCACCGCACTGTTCTGCCCGTGCGCCGTGCTCTTGAGCTCCCGGCAAACCTCGTACCCGTGTCCCTTCGGCAACAGGTCTTGAATCAGCGTCAGGTTGGGCGTGACGCGCTCGAATTCCTCGCGTCCCTGCTCGGCGTCGCGTGCGATGACGGTGCGATAGCCGGCCGTCGTCAGGAGGGTTCGGATGCGCGCGATGCTGCGCGGCTCGTAGTCGATCAATAGGACGGTTTTGGCCATTCTCGATCCTCGTTCCGACACGGGGAGCCTAACCCCGACACGAGCCGGTCCATCCCTGCTGCACTGATGGATACGAGGTGAACCCGGGTCCGCGCAACAGCCTATTTCGTAACGTCTTGCGTCGCGACTCCCGCCAGCCCGGAAGGTCCGGACAGCCAACCGGTGTTGAGGTTCGAGTGGACGCGGCTCAGTGCACCGTGAACGAGGACTCGTCTTCCCAGGCGACCGGGATCTCGCGGGGATAGCCCTCCGGCTCGGCCATGAAGGGCTCCGGACCTCGGCTCCTCACGGTGAAGTGCAGGTGGTCCTCGCCCGGCCTGCGGTCGACGAGCACCAGGGTCCCGGGTGGAATCCGTCCGCTGATCATGAGGTCCGCCACGGGGAACTCGACGAACCGGCGGTGGGCGCGGACCAAGTCGCGGGCCCCCAGACGCAGGTCGGCGCGACCGCGCTCCAGCAGGAAGGCCTTGGCCTCGGGGAGCAGCTCGCAGCCGAACCCGCGGCGGGCGAGCCACCGATTCATGCCGAGCACCAGCCGGTCGAGGATCTCCGAGAGATGCTCCTCCTGGAGGCGGTCGAAGGTGATCAGCCCGTCGAGGCGTCCGAGGAGGTCGCCTCCGAACTGCTCCTGGGCCGCCGAGCTGCACAGCTTGTAGAGCTTCTGCGCGCTGTCTTCCGCTTCCTCGCCCTGGGTGCCGGTGAAGCCGATGCCGGGCCCCTGCTCCAGGATCTCGCGGCTGCACAGGCTGCTGGTCATGAACACGAGGCAGTTCCGGAGGCTCCCCTGCCTGCCCTCGGGGAGGGTCAGGTGGCCGGTCTCGAGGGCGGCGGTCAGCGCCTTGGCCACCTCCGGACGGCCGCGCTCGAGGTATTCCACGAGCACGATGGACAGCGGCGGGGTGTCGAGCACCGCCCACTTGCTCTCCATCCGCGGGACGACGAACAGCGGCGCAAGCTGCCGCACGAAGGCCAGCCACGGATCTCCCTGGGCGAAGTGCGTGCAGTCGGCGACGACGAGACCGCGTTCATCCCCGTGGAGCGTCTTCGCCAGCGTACGCACGAGGTGAGTCTTCCCCGTGCCGGTCGGGCCCATGAACATGTAGGCGCACAGCGGCCCCTCCCGGGGCACCAGGCCGCCCACGGCTCGCGTCACGCCTCGGACGACGCTGCTCACGGCGCGGCGCTGACCCGCGATTTCCTTCTCGAGCGCCGCTTGAATGACGTCCGAATACATGAGACCCCGGCGGCCGGCGCGGGGCGTCGATGGTCCCCGCGCCAGCGCGATCACCCTACGGGATCAGAATCCGAAGGGGCGTTGCCATCCATAGACGTTGACGTACGGGTTGAACGGAATCTGCGGAGCCATCTGCGGCATCAGCTCCGGACGAGTGAAGGGGGTGAGCTGTTGCTGCATGATGGGGTTGGTCTGTTGCTGCACGAAGGGGTTGATCGGTTGCTGCATGAAGGGGGTCAGGTGTTGCGGCACGAAGGGGGGCGCCTGTTGCTGCATGAAGGGGGTCAGGTGTTGCGGCACGAAGGGGGGCGCCTGTTGCTGCATGAATGGAGTCAGGTGTTGCGGCACGAAGGGGGGCGCCTGTTGCTGCATGAAGGGAGTCAGGTGTTGCGGCACGAAGGGGGGCAGCTGTTGCTGCGCGAAGGGGGTCATCTCGGGACGGATGTAGGGGGTCGTCAGGTTCGGAATGAAGTACTGGGGCACGAACCCGTAGGGGTTCGGGATGAACTTCGGGACGTTGTGCCACACGTTCATCGGCATCTGGCCGGGCAGGTCACGCATGTTGGCGCCATACAGGGTCGGATCACTCCAGAACATACCCTTCCTCCTTCTTCTGATGTTGTCCTGCGCCGACCATCAGCGCAGGAACGGTGAATAACCGGTCACGAACGGAGGCATCGGCGCGTGATGGAAGCCGGGGCCTCCCCACGCCGGCATCCCCGCGGCCCCGATCCAGGACGGCGCGGCCGTCTCGAAGTACGACGCCGGGCCGTAGCCCTGCAGCGGAGCGAACGACGGAGCCCACGGCTGGGCCGCCGCGATCTGTCCGTACAGGATCTGGGCGAGGGTGTGGATCTGGTACGCGGTCTGGATCTCTCCGTGCGGCGCGCCGAGCTGGCCCGCTTCGGGATGGACCGTCCTCTTGTCCGGCTTGGCGGTCATCGGGTCTCCTCCTTCTTGGTTCTGGTCGAGTACTCGACCTCGACCGTCGTCTCGGTCGTGATGCCGGGTCCCTCGCCGACGATCTTCAACTCGAGCACTCCATCGCGATAGCGCGCGGTGATGTGGTCCGGCTGGGTTCCGGCGGGAAGGACGAAGCGGCGCTCGAACGGGCCGCACGACCTCTCCAGAACGACCGGCCGCATCCACTCCTCGCCGACGACCGCCTTGCGCTCGCCGCGCACCACGCACTCGGCGCCCAACACGAACACCTTCAAGGTTTCTCGGTCCACGTCGGGGATCTCCAGACGCATCACGAGCCCCTCCTTCGTCGCGAAGGTGTCGGCCCTCGGGACCCACGCGATGGGAGCGGGAGCCGTCGCGAGGTGCTGCGAGATCTTCTTGAGCTGCTCCACCTCCTCGAGGGCGTGATTCATCGGATCGACTCCCGGCGGGAACGACACGTAGGTGCCGGGCACAATCTCCGGGGCGGGTCTCCCGAGAAACTGCTGATAGAGTTCCTTCACCTCGTTCAGGGCTGCCTCGCTGACGCTTTGCATCTCGTGAACCTCCTTGTGGGTTGTGGGCCGGGGGGACGGCCGGCCGCCGCGGCGCCCACGCCCGTTTGCCCGCTGCGAGGCGCGGTGTGCCACGGGCTGCGGTCGGGTGCGGGACATGTCGCCCCTCCTGCTGTGTGGGATACCTGCAGGCTAGACAGGATTGACTTTTGTGTCAATACTTGGTAATAGAAACTCAGTACACATATATCAAGAGGAGTCGACGGCGTTGACGCGAGAAACAACGCTCCCGAAGATCGGCCGGCGACTCGCTTCGGCGCGCCTGCGCCGGGGACTCTCGCAGGGCACGGTCGCCCGCCTCGCGGGGATCGCGCCGTCCTACCTCTCACGGATCGAGAACGGCCGGGTGCAACCGACGTTCCCCACGGTGCTCAAGGTCGCGCGCGCCGCACGCGCCGGGTTCGAGGAGATCCTGGCGCTCGACGCGGACGGGCCGGATCCGAGGGGCGCGTGCCCGATCTCGGTCAGCGGGAACTGCATGCTGGACCTGATCCGGTCCGACGCCGAGGTCGGACGCATCGCGAGCGGCGAGACCTACTCCCCGCGGGAGCTCCGTCTCCTGAAGAGGCTGGCGGCCTGGATGAAGAGCGCGAAGCCGGATCGGCTGCGCGCCATGGAGATCCTGCTCGACGACCTCACGCCGAACTCGAAGGAATAGGCTCCTTCAGGCGACGCTGACCGCGGCCGTCCTCGGCGCGGGAGGCACCGACACGACGGACCCACCGTGAACCTCGACCAGCCTCCGAACGAGCTGCTGTCTGCGGTCTTGGGTCCAGAATCTCACGCGGAACCCGTCGGCGAGAGGCTGGGCGAGGATCGTCGGCAGCCCTTCGGACTTGTTCCAGATCCGCACTTCGTCGAGAAACTCGTCTCGACGGTGGGAGCTCGGGAATCTCGCGATCGGCCAGTCGACTCGATCGTAGGCCGGCTGGATACTCATGGCGACCTCGATTCTCTCGCGTTGAGAGGCTCTTGCTTGCGTCGACTCGGAGTATCGCTCCCCGACTTCAATACCGTGTAAGCTCCGCGTTACGTCTTCGTTAGCGGGGTACGGGCCGGCGGCCCGACACGTCGGGCCAGAAACAGGGGTCCAGGATCTTGGCTGGGTCATTCTCGAACCCTTCCGAAAGTGCCCATAGAAAGCGTGCATCTCACGCTGTTTCTTGGTAGAGCAAACGCTCCTGCAGTTCACGGACACGGCGAGGTCGATGCCCTCGCGCATCGCAGCTTCGCCGCGGCCACGGCGAACGCGTCGAAGTAACGCTGTAGCGTGACTTCGGTCGAGCCGTACTGGTTGGTCCCCACCAAGAAGTCCAGCAGCACTTCCCGCACCCGGCAGATCTCGCGCAGGCGAGCGGCCGAGGAACGATGGCGCGGGTCGTCGAGCGTCAGGTCGACCAGCTCCAGGGCGCGCGTCATGGCCCGTTGTGCAATCCGGGGACTCCGGGATCTCCACTTCAGGGTCCGGCTGACTTCGCTTCCGACGTTCCCCAGTTGCTCGTCCAGGGTGAGCGTCCACCAGCGGTCGGCGGCTATCTCCCGGTGTGTCATTTGCGCACCAGCCCGCGCACCATGGCGGCGATCCTCTCCCGGGTCGTGGGATCGTCGACGCCGCGGGACCGATTGCCGAAGGAAGGGCGGATGTTGATCATGGAATCGAACTCGAGCCAGTCGCTCTCCGGCAGTTCCGGATAGAAGTTGATCCCCCACAGATCCCGCTGTTGGGAACCGCCGGCCAGAAGTTCGGCCTCTTGGTCGGCATGCAGTTCCGCGTCGACGATCATGATCCCCCGTTCGAGATCGATCACGGCCTTGACCAAATCACCGAAACGCTCGGCCGCCAGGCGGCGTAACTCGTCGAGGGAGATCGGATCCTGTGCCGTCACGGTTCTCATGAGAACGGAACCGTACCATGACCGGCGCGGACAAGGCGAACAAGCGCTCGGGCCACTCCAGGACGTCGACCTCAAACACGCGGCGCGTCACGGGCCGCGGCGGCGCTCCAGCTCGTCGAGGGTCCGCGGCCAGTCTTTCCGGAGCAGTCGCGAGAGCGCCCGATCCGCGAGCAGCTTGCCGCCGGTCTGACACCTGGCGCAGTAGTTCGATTCCGTCTCGGCGTAGACGATGCGCTGCACGGGCGAGCCGCAGTCGGGGCACGGCTCGCGGTAGCGGCCGTGAACCGCCATCCCTTCGCGAAACGCGGTGACCTTTTCGGGGAACCCGCCGCCGACCTCCGCGCGCAGGCGGTCGGTCCATTCCAGGAGAACCGCCCGGATCGCGCCGTGCAGCCGGGCGATCTCGCCCGGCTCGAGATTCCGCGTGAGCTTGAAGGGCGAGAGCCGGGCGCGATGCAGGATCTCGTCGGAGTACGCATTGCCGATGCCGCTGAACAGGTGCGGGTCGGTCAGGGCGCGCTTGAGCGTGTGGGGCTCGCGCGTCAACGCGGCGGCGAAGCTCTCCGGGTCGGCCTCGAGCACCTCGAGGCCTCCGGGGTCGTGGGCCGCGAGCGCCGCTTCGCCGCGAACGAGGTGGATCGAGGCGCGTCTCTTCGAGCTCTCCTCGGTCAGGAGCAGGGAGCCGGTCTCGAAGTCGAACGCGGCGAGTCCGCGTTTGCGGACGACCGCCGCACCGGGTTTCCGCCACCGCAGGCGCCCCGCGATCATCAGGTGGATCGCGACGAACAGCTCGTCCTCGAGGGCGATGACGATGCGCTTGCCGATCCTCCGGAGACCGACGACCCGCTTCCCGACCAGCTCGTCGGGGGCGGGACGGACCGAGCGCAGCACGAACGGACCGGCCAGCCGAATGCCCTCGAGGCGGCGGCCCGAGACGCGCGGCTCGAGACACTCGAGGTACACGACGATGTCGGGTAATTCGGGCATGGGCCCGGATTATAGACAGCGGCGCCTCAGGCTCGGTGAACGGAGCGGCTCAACGGCTCGCTGCCCAAGCGTCGTAGGCGTCGGACTCGAGGAACTCGGAGTACTCCGGGATCCGCGTGAGATCGCCGACGACCAGCCCGAGCGACGTCTCGATCTCGTCGAGCAACTTCGCGGTCTCGCCGAAGTCCCTTTCGTCCAGCGAGATCGTGACCAGGGTCCAGTACGGATCCTCGAGACCGGGCTCGCGCTCGACGGCACGGCGCGCCGCGGCGCGCGCCTCGGATCGCCGGCCGCCCGCGTACAGCACGTTGGCCCGCATGAAGTCGAGATACGGATCGCCGCCCACGCTGCGGTCGATGCGGTCCACGATCCGGAGCGCCTCGTCGAACTGCCGCGCATTGAAGTAGTGGTCGATCAGGACCAGGTCGAGGCTGGGATCGTCCGGAAAGGCGGTCTTGAGATCGAGCATCGCCTGGTCGTACTCCTCGCCTCCGAGCTGAACGGCCACCGCGAACCGGACCATGAGAATGTTGCGGTTGTTCTTCAGCTCGTCGGGGAACGCGCGGAATAGGTCGAGCGCTTTCCGGAATTCCCCTTGCTGGTAGTGATGCTGCATCTTCAGGATATTGGGAACGTTGTCGAGGTAGAGGTTATCGCCCTTCTTCATGCGATCGAGCGATCCGTTCTCGAGCTGCGCCACGAGCGGCAGGAAGCCCCGGCGAGCCGTCTGGCTCACCCACTCCCCGAGACTGTAGATGAACAAGTCGAGGATCCGGACGCTCCCGTCGTCGGCTTCGGACAGCAGGAGGTCGTGGTAGTTCAATCCGCTCTCGCTGACGATCCGGAACAGGGCGCGCGGCTCGCCCTCGACCGCTCGGACGTTCAGGAGGACGTAGCTCCCGGATTCCCGGATCGCCTTGCAGATCTCGTCGCCCAGCACGAACCCGCGCGCGATGCCGGTCGCGAATTCCGCCCGGACGGTCTCGGGAACCTCCAGGTCGGCGGTTCCCCGATCCACCAGGGCGTCCCAGGCGATGCTCGAGTCGAACAGCGACGAGTCGCAAGCGTTCAGGCTGGTTTCGAGGCTCCGAGCGAAAGCGAGGGCCGTCTCCGGAACGGACGTGCCCGCTTCGGGGGTCGCAGCGCTCGCGGTTCCGGCGATCAGGGCGACGGCGCACGCGCACGCGGCGGCCGAGAGACGGTGTCGGTCTCGCATGAAACGGTCCTTTCGCCCCCGAAGACGGATCGAATCTAGGTTCCGCGGGAAGGATGGGCAAAAGGGGCCTGGGAAGCCGGAACGGCAGGCCCCGGGGAGCGGGCAGGCCGTGGCGCGAGCGGTTATCATGGCGGCCCGTTTTCGGCTCTCGAGACGTCGGCCCGGAGCGCCCGTGATCTCCGTCCGCGACCTGTGCAAGCACTACCGCGTGCACCGGCGTCCGCCGGGCCTGCGCGCCGCCGCGCGCTCGATCTTCCATCGGCCCTACGTCACGGTCAAGGCGGTCGACGGCGTGAGCTTCGCGGTGTCGCCGGGCGAGCGCGTCGGCTTCCTCGGACCCAACGGGGCGGGCAAGACCACGACGCTCAAGGTGCTCTCCGGGCTGCTGCACCCGACGTCGGGCGAGGTGCGGGTGGCCGGCCACGAGCCGCGGCGGCGCGACGAGACGTTCTTGAAGCAGATCACGCTGGTCATGGGGCAGAAGCAGCAACTGCTGTGGGACCTGCCGCCGGCCGAGACGTTCGAGCTGAACCGGGCGATCTACGGCGTGAGCCGCGACGATTTCCGGCGGACGATGGCCGAGCTGGCGGACTTCCTGGAGCTGGGTGACCTGCCGTTCAAGCCGACGCGCCAGCTGTCGCTCGGCGAGCGCATGAAGTGCGAGCTCGCCGCCGCGCTCATCCACCGGCCGAGGGTGTTGTTCCTCGACGAGCCGACGATCGGCCTCGACGTCTCGATGCAGGCCGCGGTCCGCTCCTTCGTCAGGCGCTACAACGAGCACAGCGGCGCGACGATCGTGCTGACGAGCCACTACATGCACGACGTGGCGGCCCTGTGCCCGCGCGTCGTGGTGATCGACCGCGGCCGGCTGTCCTACGACGGCGGTCTCGAGGCTCTCATCCGCCGCATGCGGCCGGAGAAGCGCCTCGTCCTGCACCTCGAGCGACCCGTCGACCGGCGGGACCTCGAGGCGCTCGGCAAGGTGGTCGCGCTGGAGAGCGCCGAGGCCGTGCTGCAGGTGCACCAGGAGGTGCTGCAGTCCACGGTCAGCCGGGCCCTCGCGACGCTCCCCGTGCGCGACCTCACGGTGGAGAACGCGCCGCTCGAGGAGGTGATGAGCGAGCTGTTCTCGCGGAGCCGCGCGGACCTGGCCGCGACGGAGAAGACGCCGTGAGGCTCGCGGGCACGCTGCGCGCGCTGCCGGCGATGCTGCGCGTCGGCTTCGCCGACGCCGTGGCCTACCGCGCGGAGCTCCTGGTGTGGGTGCTGTCGACGACGATGCCGTTGATCATGCTCGCGCTGTGGTCGGCCGTGGCGCGCGACGGCCCGCTGGGACGCTTCGGCCAGGCGGAGTTCACCGCGTACTTCCTCGCCACGTTCGTCGTGCGCCAGATCACCGGCTCGTGGATCTCGTGGCAGATGAACTACGAGATCCGGCGCGGGACGCTGTCCATGCGCCTGCTGCGTCCGGTGCATCCCCTCGTGGCGTACGCCGTGGAGAGCGTGGGGGTGCTGCCGTTGCGAATCGTGGTCAGCCTGCCGGTCGCCGCGATCGTGCTCGCGGTGGTCGGTTCGGGGATGCTGCCGCGTGGGGCCGGGATGTGGGCGCTGTGCGGCGCGGCGCTCGCGGGGAGCTGGCTTCTGACCTTCCTCGTCAGCTTCGGAATCGGCAGCCTGGCGTTCTACCTCGAGAGCAGCGTCAAGGTCATGGAGATCTGGCTCGCGCTGTTCTTCGTGTTCAGCGGCTACCTGATCCCCATCGAGCTGTTCCCGCCCGCGCTGCGGGTCGTCGCCGATGCGCTCCCGTTTCGCTACCAGATCGGCCTGCCGGTCGAGCTTTTGACCTCGGCCCACGGGTGGCCGGAAGCGCTGGCCCTCGTCGGACGGCAGTGGCTGTTCGTCGCCGGGGCGGCCGCGGCGGCGCTCCTCGTGTGGCGCGGCGGCGTGCGGCGCTTCGGCGCGTTCGGTGGATGACCCATGATGCGCTACGTGCGCCTGTTCGGCGTGCAGCTCCGGGCATCGACCTTGACCCTCATGCAGTACCGCCTGGACTTCGCCACCGAGGGCGTGCTCGAGGTGTTCTGGGCGATCACCGCGCTGATCCCGCTGTTCGTGATCTTCGGCGAGCGATCGAGCGTGGCGGGCTGGACGTTCGGCGAAGCGCTGCTCGTTACGGGCTGGTTCACGCTGCTCCAGGCGGTCCTCGAGGGCGCGATCAACCCGAGCCTCACGAGTGTCGTCGATCACATCCGGACGGGAACGCTCGACTTCGTCTTGCTCAAGCCGGCGGACGCCCAGTTCCTGGTCTCGACGGCTCGCTTCCAACCCTGGCGGGCGACGAACGTGCTGACGGCGGCCGCGGTGTTCGCCTTCGCGTTCCACGAGCTGGGGCACGGTCCCTCGCCCTGGGGAGTGGGCGCGGCCGTGCTGCTGCTCGGCAGCTCGACGCTGCTCCTGTACTCGCTGTGGATCCTGAGCGTCAGCGCGGCGTTCTACGTGGTGAAGGTCGACAACCTCACGCACCTGTTCAGCTCGATCTTCGACGCCGCGCGCTGGCCGTCGTCCGTCTTCCGCGGCCTGCTCGCGTACCTGTTCACGTTCGTCATCCCGCTCGCGCTGATGACGACCTATCCGGCCCTGGCGCTTCTCGGGAAGCTCTCGCCGCTCGCCCTCGTCACGGCACTCGCCGGCTCGGTGACCTTCGCGTTCGTGTCCCGACTCGTGTGGCTGAGAGCGCTCGGCAAATACACCTCGGCGAGCAGTTGAGGCGCGATCCCGCCTACTTGGCGGGGGCGGCCTCCTCCTTCTTCTTCACGGCCTCGACGTCGAGGGTTATGGACACTTCGTCTCCCACGACCACGCCGCCGGTCTCGAGCGCGGCGTTCCAGTTCAAGCCGAACTCCTTGCGATTGATCTTGGTCGTGGCCGTAGCACCGACCCTGACGTTGCCCCACGGGTCTTTCATCTCGGGCGTCGGCCCTTCGACGTCGAGCGTCACTTCCTTGGTCACGCCGTGAAGGGTCAGGTCGCCTACAAGCTTGAACTTGCCCGCGCCGACTTTTTCAGAGCGCTTGGACTTGAAGGTCATCGTGGGGTACTTGGCGACGTCGAAGAAGTCGGGACTGCGCAGGTGCTCGTCGCGCTTCGGCTCGCGGGTGTCGATCGCGGTCACGTCGATCGTCGCGTCGACCGCGATGCCCGCGACGTCCTGCCCGTCGAACATGACGCTCCCCGTGACCTTGCCCAGCTCGCCGCGCACGTTCGAGATCATCAGGTGGCGGACGCTGAACTGGGCGGCCGAGTGAGAAGAATCGATGTCCCACGTGGCGGCCGCGGCGAGGGACGGTGCGGCCAGGACCACGACGGCAGCCGCGAGAGCGAAGGTCGGGACGGTCCTCGGGTTCATGCTTGCTTCCTCCTCGACTGGGGGGCGATTCGGCCCGGTTTCTCGACCCGAGAATTGTATTACGATCCGCGATCGCGGGCCGGGAGCCGTCGACCGGATCAAGGGCTCGCGCTGCGCATGCGCTCGACGAGCGCGCCGAAGCGCGGATCGGCGCGCAACGAGGCAAACCACGCGTCCTGGGACAAGTACTGCCAGTCCCGGTCACCCAGCTCGAAGTCCCGCTCAAGGGCGGCCAAGGCCTCGTCCGCCCGCCCGAGCTGCGCGTGAACGCCGGCCAGGTTGTAGAAGGCCTCGGGCTTCGAGGGGAAGAGCTCGACCGCCTTGCCGCAGATTTCCAGCGCCCGTTCCAGGTTGGAGGCCTGGATCAGCAGGTCGCACAAGTTGACCACGGTGGTGCCGTGGAACTTCTGACTCTCCGGGTCGCGGCGGCCCTCCGACAGTACCACGGCCTGCTCGTAGTGCCGGGCCGCCTCGGCGATCGCGCCCTCGTCGGCCTGCGCTGCCAGACGCTGCTGCTCCATCAAGCTCGCTCCCAGATTGATGTGCAGCCAAGGCAGGGTCGCATCGAGCGCGAGTCCCGCTCGCGCCTCGCGCTCGGCCTCACGGAACAGCGCGAGCGCGGCGCCACGCTCTGCCACCCGCCCCCGGGCCAGCAGGTTGTCGGACAGTCCCACGTGGGCCACGGCTCCGAGATCCCTCACCCCCTCGAGGAAGCGTGCGCCCTCGTCGTACCGCCCCGCCTGCGTGAGCTGGCGGCCAAGGTTGTAGCGGGTCCCCAGGTCGTTCGGATTGAGGCCCGCCGCGACGCCGTAATCCTGTATGGCCTCGTCCAGCCTCCCGAGCCGTTCGTACGCCCGGGCCCGATCCCTGCGCGCGCCCTCGCTGCCCGGCCGGCGGGCGATCATCGTGGACAGCAGCGTTACCGCCCGCTCGGGGTCGCCGGCGTCCAGGGCGTTGACCGCGCCAAGGTGCAGGTCTGCCTCGGAGGGATTCTCCTTCGCGCGCTCCTCGGCGAGGGCCCGTGCTTGGCGCGCCTCGTCGTTGCGCCCGAGTTTCGACAGCACGAAGGCCTGCAGCTCGTGGGGCCACGCCGCCTGCGGGAAGCGCTCGACCAGGCGCGCTGCGTCGTCGGTCGCCTGGCGCTCGGCAGCCGCGGCGCCCGCCGGATCCTGCTCGCGCAGCTCGAGCGCGACGTACACCGCGCTCACGCTGCGGGCCCGGCGCGCCCACACGTCGTCGGGGTCGAGGAGCAGGATTCCCGAAGCCGCCTCGACGAGCCCGCGATCGTCCGCGCGCTGATCGAGACGGCGCATGCGCTCGACCAGCCTCTCGAGCTGCACCTGGCGGGACAAGCGCCGCTGATCGACGGCGCGGTGGCTCAGCGCGGCCAGCACAGGCACCGTCACGACCACGATCCCGATCAGGGCGGCATGCACGGGCTTGCGGCGTACCCACTTCCACGCGCGATCGAGCCTGCCGGGCGGGACGGCCTGGATCGGGCGGAGGCTCAGCACGTTCCCCAGGTCGGCGGCGAGGTCCGCGGCGGAGGCGTAGCGATCGCGCGGGTCCTTCTCCAGCGTCTTGTGGATCACGATCTCGAGGTCCCTGCCGACGTGGTGGTTGAGACCGCTCGCCCGCCGCGCCTCCGAGGTCAGCACCGCGTTCAGGTACAACTGCTGGGACTTGCCCGCGTAGGGAAGCTCGAGCGTGAGCAGCTCGAACAGGGTCACGCCCAGCGCGTAGACGTCGGTGCGGCCGTCGAACTCCCGATGCTTGCCGAGGATCTGCTCCGGAGCCATGTAGAGCAGGGTTCCGAGCATCTTCCCCTCGGTGGTCATGCGTGCGGCCTCGCTGTCGATTGCCAAGCCGAAGTCCGCGACCTTGAGCGCGCCGAGCTCGCGATCGAGCAGCAGGTTCATCGGCTTGACGTCGCGGTGCACGACGCCGCGGCGGTGCGCATGGTCGAGCGCGTTGGCGGCGGCGATGACCTGCTCGATGGCCCAACGCACGTACTGTGGGCTCCGGAACTCGAGGCCGAGCCGGTCGTCCCGGCCCCAGCGCCTCATGTTGGAGATCACCTCGGCGAGCGAGCCGCCCTCCACCAGCTCCATCGCGTAGTAGCTCAGTTCTTCCCACGTGCCGCGCTCGTAGACCTTGACCAGGTTCGGGTGGCTGAGCTTCCCGGCGATCCACGCCTCCTGCGCGAAGCGCACGTCGGCCTTGGCCGACGACGCGTGGTGGCGCGAGAGCACCTTGAGCGCGACCTTGCGCTCCATGGCCTCGTCGAAGGCCTCGAACACCGTGCCCATCCCGCCCGAGCCGATCTCGCGCAGGATGACGTAGCTCGCCACGCGGCGAGGACCCGTGTAGGAGGGCTTCTCCGCCGCCGAGGGATCGTCGATCGTCTCGCTGCACGCCGGACAGGGCTGCCCGCCCGGAGGCAGCGGCCCGCCGCATTGCCCGCAGGTCGCTTCGGGACGGGCGTCGCCCTCGTCGGCGGGGCTCATGCGTTCCGCTTCGACACGGGGAACCGTCCCATCACGGGCAATGCGCGTCGAGCACGCGGGGCGGGACGGCCCCCGGCGGCCCGAGTGGCCCCTCGCCCGCCAGGTTCTCCGCCGTCACGAGATAGAGAAACGCATCCCCCAGCGGCGGCAGCCCGCCGTCCGTCGTGTCCGGCAGGTCGTCCGCGTCGGCGTCGGTCGCGATCTCGCAGGCGAGCTGCGCCATGTCCGACGTCCGCACCTGGCCCACCGAGCGCAACACGGAGAGCAGTCCGCGGTAGACGTTGTAGACCAGCGCCCGGTGCGGAACGGTCCACTCGAGCACGGCCGAACCGCCCGACTTCCCGAGCAGAAGGGCAACGACCTCGTCGGGTGACACCGGGGAGATCACGTAGGCCTGCCCTGCGTCGGTCGGGATCGACTCGAGCGCGTCGGCAAACGGAGCACCGACCAGCGCGTCGTCCACACCGTCCCCGGTGAGATCGAATCCTCCGCCCACCGCGGCGCCCAGACCATCACCCGGTTCCGCGCCGTCGACGCCCTCGGCCCCCGACACCACGAGGCCCGGCACCGACACGCCGACCTCCGACAGCAGCACCTCGTCGCCGAAGGGAACCGGTCGCCCGTAGACGATGTAGGCCTTCCCCGCGTCCACCCGCCCTCCGGGATCGGCACCGGCCGCACCGACGATGAAGTCGTCGATGCCGTCGGCGTTCACGTCCCCGGCCGGACCGACCGTGAGATCGCCGAGCACACCGTCGGTCCCCGGCGTGAACACCGTCGCGCCGAAATCCTCGGCCGCGCTGCCGCCGCCCAGCTGTCGCGCGAGACTTGGCACGGTCGGCCGCACCTGCTGGTCCAGCGGCGAGGAGCCCGAGATCGTCTTGGGACCGTCACCCGGGATCAACCACACTTCGTTGTGCGCCCCGACGATGACGTCTTCGACCCCGTCGTCGTCGACGTCGACCGCACCGGTGACCGAGCGCCCGATCCGGGCATCCTCGGCGGCGCCGAGGAACACCACGCCGTCCACCTGGTCGGCCAGTCCGTTGGCGACGCGGCTCAGCTCGATCACGCCGCCCGCGGTCGCCTTCGCGTCGAGGTTCGCCGACCCCCCGTGGATCGCGTAGAGGTAGCCCGCACCGTCGAGCTGTGCGCCGAACTCATCGAGCACCGTCGCACCGGGGGCCCCGATCAGCAGGTCGTCGGGACCCGTGGCGTCCTCCCACCACGACAAGGCCGAGCCCGCGGCGTCTCCGGCGTTCTCGCCGTGGAACACCAGGCCCGCCGTCGTCGTCCCGACCGTCCCGAGGTCGATCGTGCCCGCGGCGAGAGGACCGTGGATGACGTACGCCTTCCCGGCTCCCGTGCGGCCGCCGGGCGAAGCGCCGGGTGCCCCGACCAACAAATCGTCGTCGCCGTCGCCGTCGAGGTCGCCCGCGTAGGTCACCGCCGTACCGGCGAGGTCGCCGGGGGAGTCGCCGACGAGCACCACGCCCCGCCCGGTCGTACCGATCTGGCCCAGCTCTATCGGCCCCGGGGACAGCTCGTCGAGCCCCGCGTCGCCGAAGACCACGTAGACCACCCCCGCATCGGCGCCGCCCAGGTCCGCCCGCGGCGCTCCGACGGCGAAATCCGCGATCCCGTCGTCGTCGATGTCCCCTGCGCGGGCCACCGTCTCGCCGGCGAACTCCTGCGCCGCCGAGCCGACCCAGATCAGCTCGGGTGCGTCGGCGGCGTTCGATTGCAGCTCGGGCCCACCGAAGACCAACCTGGCCTTGCCCGCGTCGACGTTGGCGCCGACGTTGGCGTTGGGCGAGCCGACCACGAGGTCAGCGATGTTGTCCAGGTTGACGTCACCCACCGCAGCGACGGAGAAGCCGAAGTGGTCGTCGGCGTCCGCGCCGTCGAGCACCGCCCCGCTCGCATCCTCGTCCGAGAGGTCGCCGATGTCGTGGGGCTCGATCTGACTCCCTCCCGCCGCGTTCGTGGTATCGAAGGCCGCGCTGAAGGGCACGGCCCCGTTGCCGGCGAGATCGCGCAGCCCGTTCGTGACCGCCAGGACGTAGTCGGTGTCGATGGCCAGCAGGCCCGCGGGATCGAAGGTCACGAGCGTGCCGTCGTTCGACACCAGCACCTCGCCCGGGACTTTGAGGCCACCCGCCGACAGGCCTACCGAGAGCGGCGTCGCCGTCGAGGAATCGACCGGCTCGCTCATCGCCAGGACGAAGCTGGTGCTCAGGGCCACGTCGACGGAACCGTTCGACGGGAACACTGCGGTGACCGCAGGCGCGGTGAGATCGGGACCCGTGGCCACGACGATGGGCGTGGAGACCTCGGGCGAGAACTCTCCCGCGATCGGCAATCCCAAGGCGGCGTCAATCACCGTGCTCGGCTGCGTAGGGCTCGTGTCTTCAGTGATGTGGGTCGCGCGGAACTGGTGTGGCGTCTGGGTCGAAGCGTTCGCGGTCATCTCGGCCACGACGAAGAAGCTCTTCGCCTGGCCCGGCGACACGTGGAGCCGCGGGTCGGTCAAGAAGAGATCGAAGGTGATCCCGCCGCCGTAGGAATCCATGAAGGAGACAAGCTCGTCCGACCCCGCGTCCTCGAACACCCCCGAGCCGTCGTCGAGGTAGATGGCGAGGGCTTCGAACAGCACTCCGGCCTCGGCGCCCGAGAGGGGATCGCCCGGCGACTCCTCGAGCTCGAACGCGAGCAGAGCCGGGGTGACGGGCGAATCGCCCGCGCGGCCGCGGTGGACCAGGTCGATGCGCAGAAGCGCGGCGGTCGCGCCGTTGGCCAGAGTCGAAGGCGCCACGGATTCCGTGGCGAAAGCGTACGGACCGCCGCGGTTCTCGTACCACGCGATCTTGTCGTCGTTGAGGGAGGCGGACAAGGCGTCCAGGTCTCCGTCACCGTCCACGTCTGCCGCGAAGACGGAAAAGGCGCCGTCGGCCGCGGTAGAGATCACATGAGGCGTCCACACCGGAGGCGACGCGCCGTCGTTCTCGTACCAAGCAATCTCGTCGTCGTTCATCGAGGCCGACAGGACGTCGGTGTCGCCGTCGCCGTCCGCGTCCGCAGCGAAGACAGAGAAGGCGCCGTCGGCTGCGGTAGAGATCACATGAGGCGTCCACACCGGAGGCGACGCGCCGTTGTTCTCGTACCAGGCGATCCGGTCGTCGTCGACCGATGCGGAGAGGAGATCGGTGTCGCCGTCCCCGTCCACATCCGCCGCGGAGACCGACATCGCACTCATGGCGCCGGATGTGACGACTCTTTGCGTCCAGCCCGGGGGCGACGCGCCGTCGTTCTCGAACCAGGCCACGCGATTGGCGCCGGGCGCGGTGGCGAGCAGATCGGTGACGCCGTCCCCGTCCACGTCCGCCGCGGACACCCCTGCATATCCGATGCCGCCGGTGGGGATGGACCGTGGAGTCCAGGCGGGCTGCACGCCGCCGTCGTTCTCCAGCCAGTGGATCGGGTCTTGCGCCCCATCGTTCAAGGGGGTCACGATGTCGAGGTCCGAGTCCCCGTCGAGGTCCGCGACGTGGAGGAACGTCCCGTCGGCGGGCAGCGCCAAGACGTGCTCCGTCCAGCCCGGGAGCGGCGCCCCGTCGTTCTCGTACCACACGACCTGCGCCCCGTCGATCCAGCCCGAAAGCACATCGATGTCCCCATCCCGGTCCAGGTCCGCGGCAGCCACCGAAACGAGAACGCCGTCCAAGGGAGTGGTGGAGATGATCCGCGGTGTCCAGGAAGGCGGAGTGGCGCCGCTGTTCTGGTACCACGCGACCTTCTCGTCGCCCGCCGACGCGGAGAGGAGGTCGGTGTCGCCGTCCCCGTCCACGTCGGCCGCGCCAACCGACCGCGCGTTGTCGGCGCTCGTGGAGATCACGGACTGCACGGGAAACGCCGCGCTCGGGTGGATCGAGCGGTTCTCGTACCACGCGATCTTGCTGTCGTTGAACGACGCGGAGAGCACGTCCGCGTCGCCGTCGCCGTCCACGTCGGCGGCGAAGACCGCTTGGACCAAATCAGCCGCAGTAGTGATCGTGCGTGTCGTCCAGACCGGCGGCGAGGCGCCGTCGTTCTCGGACCAGGCGATCTTGTCGTCGTTGGCCGACGCCGAGAGAACGTCTGCGTCCCCGTCGCCGTCCAGGTCGGCCGCGAAGACCGACCGCGCGGCGTCAGCGCCACTCGTGATGGTGCGCGCTGTCCAGCCCGGAGGCGAGGCGCCGTCGTTCTCGTACCAGGCGATCGTGTCGTCGTCGGCCGACGCCGAGAGAACGTCCGCGTCCCCATCGCCGTCCACGTCCGCGCTGGAGACCCATGATACGGATGCCGCGGCGGTGCTGATCGTGCGCGGCGTCCAGCCCGGAGGCGAGGCGCCGTCGCTCTCGTACCAGGCGACCGTGTCATCGAGTTGTGACGCGGACACGGCATCCAGGTCCCCGTCGCCGTCCACGTCCGCGGCGAAGACCGACCGGGCCCCGAACGCCGTGGCCGTGATCGTGCGCGGGGTCCAACCAGGGGGGGAGGCACCGTCGTTCTCGTACCAGGCGATCGTGGAGACGTCGTACAACGCCGAGAGAACGTCCGTGTCGCCGTCGCCGTCCACATCCGCCGCCGCCACCGCCATGGCGTCCGAGGCCGTGGTGCTGATCATGCGTTCCGTCCAACCCGGGGGCGAAGCCCCGTCGTTCTCGTACCAGGCGATCGTGTTGTCGAGGAAGGAAGCGGACAGGGCGTCCACGTCCCCGTCGCCGTCGACGTCCGCGGCAAAGACCGACTCGGCACCGTCGGCGGAGGTGCTGATGGTGCGCGCCGTCCAACCGGGAGGCGAGGCGCCGTCGTTCTCGTACCAGGCAATCTTGTTGTCGTTGTACGAGGCCGAGAGAAGGTCCACGTCTCCGTCGTCATCCATGTCCGCCGCGAAGACCGAGGTGGCCAGGGAGGCAGAGGAAGAAACGACGCCTTGGCCCGAGAAAAGACCCGGCGTGGCGGAGGACAGGTTGGGGTTGGTCCCTCCCGCGACCTCCACGCCGTCCGTCACGCCGTCGCCGTCGCTGTCCGGATCCAGCGGGTTGGTCCCCGTGTTGTTGGCGTCGACGAAGGTCCCGGTGTTCGTTTCGACCACATCCGCCAAGCCATCGCCGTCGTCGTCGGCGTCGCAGGAGTCGCCCAAGCCGTCGCCTTCGAAGTCAAGCTGGGTACCGTTGGCGGCCCCGGGGCAGTTGTCCGTTCCGTCCGGGACGCCGTCCATGTCGGAGTCGTCCTCGAACCGCACTCGGATCCAGTAGCCTCCGGTCGTCGTGCCTCCCGCTCCGTTCAGGTCCAGATCGGGGTAGGACGACACGACCACCTTTGCCGTGCCCGTGAAGCCCACCGTGACGTCGAGCGCCGGGTCGACCGAGAACGCCCCGGATTCGGGGTCGATCGCGTCGTCGACGACCATCAGGAGGGCATTCGAGGCGTCGTACAACCCGATCACGGCATCGAGCGCCGATCCCGGCTCCTCGGACTCGAGATCGACGCGCAGGCGCTGGCCCGCCACGACCGGGACGGCATAGAAGTCCAGGTCACCCGAGCCGAGGTGGCCCGGCGCGGTGTCATGCCCCCCGGCAAGGTCGGCCAGTGTGGCGGCGCTCCCGAGGGTATCGTTCGGCTCGAACGGGTCGTCGCCGGATCCCGGCAGGGCATTGAGCTGCACGTCGATGCCGGTGAGTAGGCCGGCAGTGAGCGTGGTTATCGCGTCCGGGTCGTCCGCGACCGTCCCCGACTCCGAGAGGTCGTAGCACTCTTCCGGCCCGGGCAGGAGGGGTGGCGTGGCCAGCGGGCCGATGACGGCGCCGTTGTCGAGCGAGAAGCGGGTGTCGATCTGCTCGACGCACACCGTGTACGGGCCGCCGCCGCTCACGATGAATGCCACGCCGTACGCCCCCTGGGCCAAGGGGTTTCCGGGATCGCAGGGCGTCTCGCACGGATCGCAGGCCGAGCCGGGGTTGCACGGGAAGAAGCGCCCGCCCGAGACCGCCGAGTAGGCCGTCGCCAACGGCGCCTTCGACTTGCGCAGGACGACGTTCGCTCCCTGGAAGGGAATGCCGGCCGGCGTCCTCACCACACCGCTGATCCCGGTCGTCGCAGGGCCGGGATCGTACAGCCCGCGCAGGGCGGCGATGTCGTCCGGGTAGAGCGTCGCGAGCGCCGCCTCGTCCTCGACCATCAGCGGGTACATGGTCGGCAGGTAGATGTCGTTGGCCGGGTTGCCGTCGCCCGCCAGCTCGTGGTTCACGACGCTGTGGTCGAGGTTCAGGAGGTGGCCGATCTCGTGGACCATCACGGCCTCGAGGGCCTGCGGCGAGGACAGATCCGGCGGCGAGCCCGGCAAACCAACCCCGTCGTAGAACAGCCCGTTGATCACGAGGCTCGCGCCGACGATGGTCGACGACGGCGCACAGATGCCGCCGCCGTCCGCGCACTCGGCGTCCGCGACGCAGGCCGCTCCGTGGTTGCTGCCTCCCGAGCAGTGCCCGAGGGGCGTGTCGAGCCCCGAGAGCCCGAGAATGTCGAATCGCGCTCCGGCACCGAACAGGCCGTCGATCACCGAGCCGTCCTGGTCGAAGATCACCGGGCTGCGCCCGTCGCCCTCGATGCGCCAGTGGTGCAGGAAGTGATCGGGGTTGGTGGCCGGGATCCCGTTGCCGCTCACGTCCCCGGGAAGCGCGGCTCCCTCGGTGAAGCTCACGACGCCCACCGAGGCCCACTCGGCGAAGGCCGAGGCGAGAATGGCGCGCGCTTCGGAGTTGGTCAGTGTCCCCAGAGGCCCTGCGTCGGGGTGATAAGCGATCGGCGCGGCCGTGCTCCAAACCAGCGGCTGGCCGAGACCGTCGACGGCGCGCGGCCCGCCTGATTGCGCCGGCGCCAGCCAAAGAAGGAGAAGCACGCCGGCGAGGAGGCCGACGGCCAGCCAAGACAACGACGGGCTTGTGGTCTTCATCGCCGGCCTCCCGTCGGACCCTGACGCCCCTTTTCGGCCGGCGGCATCCGAGCATCGAGCTCGACCAGCCCCTCGGCCCCGTCGAGCAGCGTCTGGGGCGGGACGCCCCGCTTCTCATCCCACGGCGCGAGGGACGCACCAACGCTTTCGCGCGCGGCGGTCGAGAGCCCGCGCAGCAGGTCGCGGTTGCCGAGCGCGTTGACCGCCAGCTCCTGCCCCTCCTTGTCGTGCAGCACCGAGAACTTGCCTTGACCCAGAGCTACCGGGCTCGTCAGCCCCAAGGAGCTGTCGGGATACAGGAACAGCACCACACGCTCGCCGGGCGCGAAGCGCGGCACGTCGAGCGTCATGAGCCCTGGGGCCGGTTGTCCCGAGCCGCTTCCGACGACCTCGATGGTCAGCGTCGAGCCGAGGTCGCCCTTGACCGCGCGCTCGACCTCGAACGTCACCCGGGTGACGGCACCGAGCTTCGCGTGGGCGACGATCTCCGTCTCGAGGCAGCGGCCCGCGAAGATCCGATCCGCGCGAACGGTCATCTCCTCGAGGTTGACGGGGCGGATCTGTCCGGCCTGGAGCGGCAGGGTCAGGAGCAGGCAGCCGGCGAGCGCGAACGCCGGCCACGAGACCGCCCCGCGACGGGTCTCGACGAGAACGGAGACGGATCTGCGCCGAGCGGCGGTTCGCATGGTGTTTCTCTCCCCTGGCTTGCTTCTGCCACCCCCTACAGAAGAAGACGCGGGCGAGGGTTGCAGACTTTCGACCCGGCGGGTGCTTTGCCCCCGCAGGCCGGAAGGAACCGCCCCCTCGAAGTTCTGTAAGTATACGGAGGACTGACCCCGCCGGGGGCCGAGAAAGGGCGGTATCCTGGTCCGCAACCATGACGGAGCGCTTCGACACGACGCGCTGGAGCGTCGTCCTGACGGCGCGGGACGGGGCCGGGGATGCCGGCCGGCAGGCCCTGGGCTGGCTTTGCGAGGCTTACTGGTATCCGGTCTACGCCTTCATCCGCCGGCAGGGTCACGGCCCGGACGAAGCGGCCGACCTGACTCAAGGCTACTTCGCACGCTTGCTGGAGAAGCACTACCTGGAGGACGTCCGGCCCGAGCTGGGGAGGTTCCGCTCGTTCCTGCTCAAGTCGGTGCAGCACTTCCTGAGCAACGAACGCGACCGCGAACGGGCGCTCAAGCGTGGCGGAGGCAAGGCCCCGATCTCGCTCGACGGGCTGGACCCGGAGCGGCGGCTGGCTCTCGAGCCGCGCGACGACCTGACTCCCGAGGCGGAGTTCGAGCGGCTGTGGGCCGTGGCGCTGCTCGAGCGCACGATGGAGCGCGTTGCCGAGGAGGCGGCGGCAAAGGGCCGGTCTCGGCAGTTCCGCCTTCTCAAGAACTGCCTGACGGATACCGGATCCGGTTCCTCGTACCTCGATTTGTCCCGGGAGCTGAAGGTCGGCGAGTCCGCCGTCAAGGTCGCGGTCCATCGCCTGAGACGGCGCTTCGGCGAGCTGCTTCGCGCGGAGATCGCCGAGACGGTCGCCGACCCGCGCGAGGTCGACGCCGAGATTCGACACCTGTTCGCTGTCCTGGAGCGGCGCCAGCAAGCGCGGTAACCTCCCGCGTCGGCCGCTTCTTTCTTGTGCGTGAGGGAAGCTCTTCGGTGACCAGCCGCTGCCGCACGTGTGGTCAGGAGACGACGGGCATCGACTCGCTCGCCGGGCAGTGCGCGCGCTGCCTGATGGACCTCGCCCGCACGGCCGGAGAAGCGCCCGAGACCCAGCGGCAGCCCGGCCATGGCCACCGATTCGGCGACTACCTGCTCGTGCGACGCCTCGGTGTCGGACCTCTCGGCACGGTGCACGAGGCCATCCAGGAGTCGACAGGACGGAGGGTGGCCCTGAAACGCTGGAACGCTGCCGGACCACCGAGCGGCAGCGGGCCCGGCGGGCGGCTCCCCTGGCCGGCGGCCGAGCTGCAACATCCCGGCATCGTGACCGTGCACGCCCACGGTCAGCGCGCGGATACCGCGTGGGTGGCCATGGAGTTCATGGCCGAGGGGTCGCTCGCGCGCTGGCTCGATCCCGCCGCGCAACGCGGCGGGATCATGGCCTCGATCGAGCGCTTCGCGGCCTTCTTCGCGGCGACCGCTCTGGCGCTCGATCACGCGCACCAGGGAGGCATCGTGCACGCAGGGATCAAGCCCGAGAATCTGCTGTACGCCGATGGCGGGCGGCGGCTCCTGCTGTCGGATTTCGCGCCCGCGAACGGCGCGGCGCTCCAGGCAGTGTCCTGGCTGGGCCATGCCGACATCGAACCCCGCTACCTGGCGCCCGAGCAAGCGGCGGAACCCGCGTCGGCCGGTCCGCGGAGCGATGTCTACTCGCTCGCTGCTTGCCTGGTCGACGCCGTCCTTGCCTCGGCGCGGGGGTCGACGAGCGAGAGCACACCCGCGCGGTCCGCGCTCGACCTGCGCGGAGCCGAGATCCCGGCGGCACTCCTCGAGGCTCTGCGCTCCAGCCTGGCAGACGATCCGCGGGCAAGACCCACGGCCGCCGAGCTGCAAGGCGTCCTTCTCGAGGCATGGGGCCAAGGTCGGCCGGCGCGAACAGGCCGTGGGGTCCTCTCTCGAGCCCGGCGGCTCCTGCGCACCCGGCGCGAGCGCCAAGAAGACCGCGACGATTCTTGACTCATTCATATACGCCAGTCATACTCATGGCATGAGTAAGGCCTCACGGCTGCAAGTTCTCCTCGACGAGGCCGAGCTGAAGGCCATCCGGAAGGTCGCGCGAGAGAACAGGATGACGGTCGCGGAGTGGGTTCGCCAGGCTCTGCGCGTGGCCCGCAAGAACTCCCCCGCCTCGGATCCGGGCCGCAAGCTCGACGTGATCCGCGCCGCGGCACGGCACGCGTACCCGACGGCCGACGTCGAGACGATGCTCGCCGAGATCTCGAGCGGCTACGGGCGGGACGACGAGCGTTGACCTTCGTCGACTCCAACGTCCCCATGTACCTGGTAGGAGCCGACCATCCGCACAAGGCGGACGCACGCCGCCACCTCGAGCGCCTGATCTCGGAGGGAGAGCGTCTGGTGACCGACGTCGAGGTCCTCCAGGAGATTCTCCACCGTTACGTGGCGCTCGATCGCCGGGACGCGATCCAGCCCGCGTTCGACGCCATCCTGGGCGTCGTGGACGAGGTCTTCGCCGTCGATCTCGGAGAGGTGGAGAGGGCCAAGACCATCGTACTCGGCCGGCGGCGCATGTCGGCGCGAGACGCCATCCACGTCGCGGTGATGGAGCGCGAGGGCGTCGCCCGGATCCTGAGCTTCGACTCGGGATTCGACGGGTTCCCGGGCGTGAGCCGGATCGGGAAGTAGCTCTTCCTTGGCGCACGAGTGCTCAAGCTCCTGGACCTCCGCCGAGGCTTCGAGCAGCGGTTTCGTCGGAAGGCATCGCAGTCTGTGAGGCCTGAGGACGCGGATAGTCGAAACGGACGGCATCCTCACTCGAGCCGGAAATCCACGATCACCGTGAAGTACACCGCCACGGGCTGCCCCCCGGAGAGCGCGGGCTCGTAGCGCCACTGCCTGACAGCCGAGAGGGCCGCGTCCTCGAAGAGCGAGTTGGTCGAACGCAGCACCGTCACGTCCACGACGGTGCCGTCCTTGGCGATGACGGCCTGCAGGAACACGCGGCCCTCGAACCGCGCCTTGCGCAGCAGGTCGGGGTACTCGGGGCGCGGCTTGTGGATGAGCCTCGGAGGGACCATGTCACCGGCCACGAGGATCGGCTCGTCGCCGGTACCTCCCGGACCTCCGGGACCGACGCCACCCGGTTCACCGTCGCCGGCACCACCCAACACGCCGTCGCGAACGCCACCGGGAACTCCGCCCTGCTCGCCCCAAGAAACGCCATCCAGGGAGCCTTCGCGCTCCGGAGTCTCCGGACCGGTCGGAACCTCGTCGGGCACCTCGATGGGCTGCAGGATCTCGTCGGAGTCGATTTCGGATGCGACATCTTCGCTCCCCGGCGCAGCCGGAGGAAGCGGCGGCGGCGGCGGGCCCGGCGGTTGCGGCGGCGCAGCCGAGAGACTCACGAACGTCAACTCGCCCGGCGGATCCTGAACGGCCTCGACCACGAGGTACGAGACACCGACCACCACCACGACGACGGCGACGTGCGCCAACGCGGAAAGACCGACGGGACCCAACGAGCGTGCACCGGTCCTCTTCCCCGTGCTCTCGATCATGGCGTCGAGCATGAGCGTCCTCCTTGCCGCGCGCCCCGGGAACCGGTGGGCGGCTGCGGCGGTAGTCCGATTGCCTGTGCCCGTTCCGCGAGCAAGGGACCGGCCAACCGCGGGGAGCGCGAAAAGCGGGGAGCTATGACGCGCGACGAACCCGTGCGCGTGCTTCGGGGTCCGGATCCCGGACACCCGATCCGGATGGCGGACCAAGGACTTGTTATCGGTCGGTGGTGCCGTCAGCTGCCCAGCCCGTTTCTCCATCTCATGGGGCGTCGACCACCTTCAGCACCCACTCGACGACCGCCGGCTTGCCGAACACCACGTCGTGACGCTCGCCTCCGGCGTCGTTGATACGAACGTATCTGCCGCCGACCTCCCCGATGAGCACCGCCGTGGCCGCGACGTCCCAGATGCGGAGATTGTAGTCCACCATGGCGCCGACGGCGCCTTCGATCGCCAGGGCATGGCCGAAGCAGTCGCAATACGTTCGAACGCTCGAATGGGCCCGCATCAACCGGTCGAACACGCCGGACTGCCCGCATTTCAGAAACTGCTTTCGCTCCCCCACGGCGATGATCTCGTGCTCGATGGCGACCTCGGACTCCACGTTGATCCGTCGCAGGGACCGTCCGTTGCAGCGGGCCCCGAGGCCGGACGCGGCGACGTAGATCCGGTCCACCCCGTGCAAGCCGATCGCTCCGACGATCGGTTTCCCGTCGTGCATCAGGGCGAGAACGGTGCCGTAGAGCGGTATCCCGTGCTTGAGGCTGTGCGTGCCGTCGATGGGATCGACGGTCCACTCGTAGCCGCATTCCGACGCGCGAGCGGCGCGCTCTTCACCCACGATGCCGTGATCCGGGAAGGCGGCGTGCAGCCGGGATCGGATCAGGTCCTCGATGGCGAAGTCGACCTCGGTCACGAAGCTCCCGTCGGCTTTGAGCCGGGGCGACAGGCCCCGAGCCGTCGCGGCCTCGACGATCGGGCGCGTCTCGCGAACGATGCTCTCCGCCGCGTCCATGTACCTCCTGAGCTCGCCGGGCGAGGGTGGGTGCATCACGAAACCCCCGCAAGCGAAGTCGGCGGCGCCGGCCGCTCGGCGTGACAAGTGGAGCCTTCCGGTCCGCTTCCGGATCGGCGCAAGGGGTAAGCATGGACGGTGAAGCGCGATCCGACCGAGAGAGACGGCGCTGGATCGAGGAGACGACATGTCGAGCGCGAGCCCTCCGGCTTCCGGTTCCGCCACGGCGACCGCCGAGCCGTGGGCGGGCAACTACTTCGTGGCGACCTATCCACCCTTCTCCTCGTGGGACGACTCCGGCGTCGATCGCCTGCGGCATCGGCTCGGGGAATCGCGCGCCGCGAGTGCGCCGCTCGGCTTCTATCTCCACGTCCCATTCTGCATCAAGCGCTGCCGGTACTGTTACTACCTCTCGCACGACGACCGCCCCACGCTCGTCGAGCGCTACCTCGAATCGCTGGAGCGCGAGCTCGATCTGTGGACCGCGGCGCCGGCGCTGTCGGAGTGCGAGCCGTCGTTCGCCTATGTCGGCGGCGGCACGCCCTCGCTGCTGTCCGCGCGGCGCATCCGCCGGTTGCTGGGCGGCTTCCGCGACAGGGTCTCGTGCGCCGCGCTGCGGGAGATGACCTTCGAGTGCGCTCCGCGCTCGGTCACGACGGCGAAGCTCGAGGCGCTGCACGAGATGGGCGTGACGCGGATCAGCCTGGGCGTGCAGCAGCTCGACGACCAGGTCCTCCGCATGAGCGGCCGCGTGCACCGCGTCCGGGACGTGATGCGCGCCTGGGACGCCATCGCGTGGACGGGATTCGAGATCGTGAACGTCGACCTGATGGTGGGGCTTCCCGGGGAAACCGACGCCTCGTTCGCGAGCAGCCTCGATCGGACGATCGAGATGGGGCCCGACAGCGTCACGATCTACCAGCTCGAGATCCCGCACAACACTCCCCTCTACCGCGCGGTGCACGACGGATCGGAACCCTCGGGGCTCGCCGGCTGGGAGGTCAAGCGCGCGCGCCTCGCGTCGGGGCTCGCCCGGCTGGAGGCTTCGGGCTACACCGTGCGGAGCGCCTACGCCGCGGTGCGCGATCCCGAGCGGCACCGCTTCCTGTACCAGGACGCTCAATACGGCGGAGCGAATCTGATCGGCCTCGGTGCGTCGGCGTTCTCGTACCTCGACGGTATCCACGTCCAGAACCACTGCCGGCTCGAGGACTATCTCGACGCGGTGGAGCGCTCGGACCTGCCGCTCCACCGGGGCCGCGCGCTCACCGACGAGGAGCGTCTCGTCCGGGAGTTCGTGCTGCAGCTGAAGCTCGGCGGAGTCGAGGCCGAGCCGCTCAGGAGGAAGTACCGCATCGATCCGATCCGCAAGCTGGCCGAGCTGCTGTCACGCTTCGCGGACGACGGGTGGCTGCGGTTCGACGCCGACGTCGTGACGCTGACGCGGGAAGGGCTGCTGCGGGTGGACCGCTTGCTCCCCGCGTTCTACCTCCCGGAGCACCGCGGCGCGCGATACTCGTGACGCGAAGGGAGCGCTCCCCTACCCGCAGGCCGGGACCTTCAAGTGCTGCCCGACGCGAATGACGTAGCGCGGCGGCGGGATGTCGTTGAGCGCAGCCAGCTCCCCGAGCGACACGCACGAATGCCGCGCCGCGATCCTGCTCAAGGTGTCGCCGCGCTGGACGATGTACGGCACCAGCTCGGAGCCGTCGGGATGGCTGGCGTCGTGGAGCCCGCGGGCCAGCTCGAGCACCTCGCCCTCCAGACACTGCTCGCGGTAGACGGAGACCAGGGCCTCGGGGACCACGATCTCCTCGCCGGCCTCGATGCGCTCGCCCGGACTCAGAGCGGGGTTCAGGTTCCGCAGCGTCCGGAACCAGCCGTCGGGGTTGTGCGCCTGCCCGAAGCAGATCGTCAGCTCGTCGAGCGAGATTTCGTTCTCCAGAACCAGCTTGGTCTTGGCGGTCTCGACGGCCGGCCACTCCAGGTTGTGCTCCTCGGGGTGCAGGAACAGCCACGCGGCCGCGAGTACCCGCGGGACGTACTCGCGGGTCTCCTTGGGCAGCGCGTAGTAGATGCGGCTGTCCCACAGGGCCGCACCGTTGTGCTGGCGGTTCAGGGTCCTCATGCGGCCCTCCCCGCCGTTGTACGCGGCCAGCGCCTTGTCGAGGCTGTCGTTCAGCTCGGCGAAGCGCTCGTTGAGGTAGGCGACGTTGGCCGCGGTCGCCGCCGCCGGGTCGAGGCGCATGTCGAAGCCGTCGACGACGCGCAGACCGTACGCGCGGCCGGTGCGGGACATGAACTGCAAGAGGCCGGTGGCGCCGGCACGCGAGTAGGCGTGCACCTTGCCGCCCGACTCGGTGGCGATCATCGCGAACAGCAGCGCCTCGGGAAGGCCGGCCTGCTCGTAGATCGGGGCGATGTCGTCGCGCAGGAACTGATAATTACGATACGCCTCGATCAAGTCGGCGCGCATCCAGGTCAGCCAGTCGCCGAGCGACGCCTTGACCGGTCCGTTCAGGCTGATGATCTCGCGCAGGTCGGTGCCGCGCAGCAGCGACACGGTTTGTCCGATCTCCGGCATGACGGCCACGAACGACGTGGTCCCCGGCTCGCGCTCGCTCTCCTCGTCCTGTGCGATGGCGGTCTCGAGCTCCCCGAGCCGGGAGGTCTGACGCTTGAGCGCGATGCTCTCCTCGGTGAGCAGCGCATCGAACGCCTGGACGAAGCGGGCGACGTCGCAGGCCTCGAGGCCGTCGCACTCGGCGGCGCTCGCGACGAGGATCTGCGACGCCTCGCCCATCAGCTCCTCACCGGCGACCTCCTCGCCGGCGACGATCAGGTCCAGCCCTTCCCGGTACCGCACGCTCGCGGCGTCGAGCCGCGAGTACAGCTCGTCGCGCTGCGCGATCTCCTCGGGAGTGGGGCCGGGCGGGGGCGGGGGCGGCGGTTCTACCGGAGCCGGCGGCGCGGCCGGTGTCGTGGACGGGGCGTGGCGGTTGACGGCGCAGGCGGGAGCCGCGAGCGCCACGATGAGCGCGGCGACGAGAACGGGGGTCGGTGTCGCGGAATTGCATTTCGATCGTTTCATGTGCTCACTCTCTCGAGTTCGTCCCCCACCGAGTGAGTGTACCCGCATTCGCGTCGAAGACAACTCGGCAGCGGCCACGGTTTCGTCAGGACGCGCCGCTCGCCTCGGCCTTTTCCGGAATGTCCGGTGATTCTCCCACGCGAGATGGACGGGCGGGCGATCCTGCGGGCGCCGCGGCTGACGCCGGCTCATCACGCCCTCGTCAGTGGCACAGGTGGTCCTGCGCCAGCGCGCGGGAGGAAACCGTCTCGGCCTCCAGCCGGCAGCGCGTGGGCCTTCGGAGCTCGATAGCGCTTCGCGCAATTCAAGGCCCGATTCGATCCCGCGCGTTGCGGATCCGCAACGCATGGCGTGTTTCTTTCGCTGCTCCCGCGTCGCCTTGCGCGTATCATTATCTTGGTTTCGGTCAGGTCCCCGATCGAAGTCGGTAACCCTCCTCACGAACGATGCGCGGCGAGTCTCGCCGTGCGGACCGGAAAGCATCCATCGTGCGCTTCACTGACGGCCCGAGCGGCCGCGACGACGATCGCTCGGCGGGTGCCGAGTCTCCGTCTCCGCACTCGCCGCCATCCCCCTCCTCATCTGGAACTACTCCGCTCGGATCATTCCAACACGGCCTGCAGCACACCAAGCCCGAGCCCGAGCCACCGACTCGGTGCTTCACCCTCCGTCTCCCGGAAGGCGTGCTCGACATCCCCTTCCGCCACGAAAGAAGCAGGATCTTGCGATTCGAGGCGGCGCTGCTGCTCGATCTTCAATTGCGTCGCGTGAGCCGGATCTCCGGCGCGATCGACCGCGCCCTGGCCCTTCGCTTGCGGCGCCTGCGCAGCGCCCGCGGTCACGTCCGGCTCGGGTACGCGCGCTTCTCGGACTACTCCCGCGAACGCCTCGGGGTTTCCGTGCGCACCGCCCAGGAATGGGTGCGGCTTGGCGAAGGGCTCGACCGCCTCCCCGCGCTCGACCGTGCCTTGCGCGACGGGCGCGTGACGTGGACCGCCGCGGCACAGGTCGCACGGGTCGCGGGCACCGAAGACGAAGCCCAGTGGGTCGGCCTGGCCGAGCGGCTCTCGGTCCGCGACCTGCGTGCGAGAGTCGAGCGGTTCCTGCGGTCCGGCGATGCAGACGGATCGCTCGGACCCGAGCCCCCGGGCGGGGCCGAACCGAACTACGAAGCGGACTACGACACGGACCACGAGGACAAAGCCATCGGTGCGGATGATGATCCGGATCCGCGGCGCGACCCGCAGTCGGCGAAGTCCACGCACGACGTTCCCACCGGCGCGAATCACGATGCTCCTGCGGGCGCGAATCGCCACGCCGACACGACCTCCGCCGATGACGACGACCCCGTCGTGCGGTTCTCTCTCGAGGCCCCGCGCGGCACTGCCCTGCTATGGAACGCGGCTCTCGACCTGTGCGCGCTGGTCGCCGGCGACGACCTGCCCGAATCCGACTCGACCGAGTACATCCTGGCGGAGCTGCTGTCGGCACTGCCGGCCGCGGACGACGAGGCCGCCAACGACGCCGGCCTGCCGATCCAAAGGGTTCGTGGCGGTGCCGAGTTCGGGGGCTGGCGCCGGTTCCGCCACGGCCGGACGCCGCATGCGCTACCCGACGCGCCGGCCCCGGAGCTCGGGCCGCGCGACCTCCCTGCCATGTTCTCGGAAGAGACCGCGAGGGCCCTGGCGCTCCTCGATGCGCCCGTCCCCGCCGACCCGTTCGACCTCGACGCCGCGGTTCGGGCGCTGCAGCGCGCCCGCAGCTCGCTCGACCTCGATCTGGCCCGCTTGCTGCGACTGTTCCACGCGTTCTCCCTGCAACAGCACGTGGGATTCCGTACTTTCCCCGAGTACGTCGACGAGCGGCTCCACATCTCGCCCGCGCGCGCCCGCTGGCTGGTCCGCCTCGATCACCGGCTGCTGCACTTCCCGAGCGTGGCGCGGGCGG
>Ga0302046_10000083_pt1 | contig 94267 bp, 75 predicted proteins | sample RVTome_11_FD_200261 | JGI IMG/M metagenome (GOLD analysis project Ga0302046, IMG submission 200261) | Soil microbial communities from uranium-contaminated site in the Upper Colorado River Basin, Wyoming, United States - RVT147D111 (version 2) ... | reverse complement strand
GAGGGATCTCGCCCTGGAGGGCAAGCAAGGCCGTTGCGGCGAGATGTACTTTGTCAGTCGCCTTCGGCTCGTGTCTCCGCTGGCTGCGCTCGGTCGGAAGGACAGGCCGGGTGTTTTGAGATCGTTTTTGGACAAAGTCGAGCTTAGAAAGCAGCCAACGTGCGGGAGATCGCTCCACGCCCGAAGCCTGCCCTGCGCGCAGTCGAAGGGGGGCGGTCGAGAGGACAACCCCTTTTTGTCGTGTACTATGCTTTTTTCGACTAGGAGGCACCCCCTACATCGAGATCGAAAAGGATAAGATCCCTGCGCCCACCGGGGACGCCGCCATCGACTATCAATACACCGGCCTGGCCGACGAGGAGACGTCCTTTTCCGGGGGAACCGTGTACGAACTCTACGGCATCAGCAAAGACGGCATAACAGTCAAGCTGGTCGACCTGCGTCACACCGACCAGGTTGCGCCCCTTCGTGAAGCTGGGGCTTACGTTCAAGGCTTCGTATTTCGTGGGTAACGCGAAAGTCGGCTGACCGTGTACGGCCGCCCGATCCTTACAGCCGATCCCTCCCTGCCCGGCCTTCCGGAACCTCCGATGAAAATCCTCGCCCACCCATCCAGCCACCACCCGGACCCGGCAGAGGCACCCCATGCTGCCGACCGATCCCAGCGCACCAAGCCGGATTCACAAACCGAGGAGACGAAACCCGGCGCGTTCGAAAACAACCGTCACCAAACCGTAAGCGTGCAGCAGCGGCAACACCTGATCGATAACAGTCCACAGGTAGCAGACCATAACAGGCAACAACAGCACGCCGATGCCAGCCCGGTAGTGCAGGCCTTCCAGGGACTTCAACGGGCGGCCGACAACGGCCTGCGCAGCGCCCCAGGGAAACATCTGCAACCCGTTTCCGGCGGCCCCGTGGATGCTACGCCCCGCCAGATGTATTTCGAAATCAAGAAAAAGGATTATTACTCCGAAGGCGACATCGACAAAAATGCGACCCTGAAGAAAATATTGGTAAGCAAAGCGCCTGCGGTCAGAGAAAAACTTGTGGCCTGGGCAAATGACCAGGACACTTCCTACGGAGATTTTGCCAACGAAGCGTTAGCCGTAAAGGCCGCCGAGGAAGCCGTTGCAAAGACCGAAGAGCAGCCGATAGGACCCGCCCGCGAGGACGCCCCCACCGGCGCGGTGCATGCGCTGTCGATAGAACAACAGGTGAGCGACGGTACGAGGCAAGCTCCCTCAGCCGCAGCCTATCTCAACGCGAACTGGCACCTGCTCCTACCTCGACTACGAACGCTCTTTGAGCTTGCAGAAAGGAGTGACCATCTTGATGACTTGTTACAGATCCATCGGTTTACAGGTACCTTCGAGTTTCAGGCGTTGCAAAGTCACAAAGAGACCAACAAAGGCGATATATGTGGAAAAATCAGCCATGTCGTTGCCGGTAAGCTGGAAGGCCGGATGGACCCCGGTATGCTGGTAACCGAGATCATACCGGATCCCTGGGGGGTTAACCCGATGGTGCTGACTGCACTCAAGAAAGGCGCCATCAAAGACGCCCCGCACGGCGTTGAGACGGAAGAAGCTTCGCCGATTGGATTGGCCCGGTTCGCCCAGACGATCGCCGAACTCAAGTTGATGATCGATACGCTGGACGAAATTTGGCGGATCACAACCCGTCTACGGCTGATTACGAGCCCCGAGGCATGGTTTGCGCTGATCAAACGCATCCTGGAAGGTACAGTCCGGCGCTATAAGGTCGACAGCATCCGCGAACTTGTACTCCTCTACCAGCAACACGCTGACGAGTTGATGTTCTTGATAAAAAACAATCGCATCATGCGCGAGGCAGAGGAAGGGCTCCATGCCGCGATGTGCATGGCCATCCAGGGAGAAGGCCATCGCGCCAAGGAACAGAAGAAGATGCTCCTCGGCCTCATCCTGCACCTGCGAAGCCATGAGGATGAAGTCTGTACGGCGTATGAACCCCAGGGTACCCAGGCGAACTTCGACATGGCGTTCAAGGCCGAGAGCCTCGACGAGACGCGTATCGTCGAAGTAGAATCGATCCCCGCCGAAAAACGTCCGGACGCGCACAAGTACTATCAGCAGCAATATGCCGGCAAGTTAAAAAGCATCAAAACGCCCAAAACCATCGCCAAGCCGGTCATCTACCTCATGATTCCTCCCGAGACGAAGCTGCCCGCCGCCGAAATCATAAAAATCAAAGCAGACCCGACCCTCAGGATCATCAACATAGACCAGATCCAGCCCTCCGACGCCAAGTAGGGCACGGCGTTCACACCACCTTGCCGTCCTTCCGAAACTCCCGCCGGATGCCCTGGAGCAGGTCGTGCAGCAGGATCACGTTGGTGCCCCGGCGCAGCGCCATCAGGGAGGCATAGCGCAAGACGTTGACGATAGCCCCGCCGGTGAGTTCGTAGTCTTCGGCGATCCGCTCCAGGTCGACGGCGTTCTCCAGGACGGAGCGGGCCGAGAACGCGTGCTGCCACAACCGGAGACGCTGCTCGGGACCCGGGACCGGGAAATAGATCATCGACTGGAAGCGCCGGGCAAACGCGTCGTCGATGTTGCCTTTGAGGTTGCTCGCCAGGATGACCACGCTCGGGCAATCCTCGACGCGCTGCAAGAGATAGGCGACCTCCTGATTCGCGTACCGGTCCTTGGCGTCGCGGGTCTGGGTGCGCTTGCCGAAGAGGGCGTCGGCCTCGTCGAAAAAGAGGATCCAGTCTTTGTGCGCGGCCTGGTCGAAAACATTGGCGAGGTTTTTCTCCGTCTCGCCGATGTACTTGGAGACCACCAGCGACAGGTCGACGCGGTAGACGTCCCGGCCGGTCGTCTTGCCCAGCAACGAAGCGGTGAGGGTCTTCCCGGTACCCGGCGGCCCGTAGAAGAGGCTGCGAAAGCCCGGCTTGATCGTCTTTTCCAACCCCCACGCGTGCAGCAGGGTATGGCTGTGATCGATCCAGCCTTTGATCTCATAGACCGCTTCGAGGACGGCCTCGGGCAACACCAGGTCCTCCCAGATGAGCCGGGTGGCGATGCGGGTGGCCGGGAAGGTGCTGCTGTATTCGGGTTTATACGCGCCCCCGGTCGTCAGGCGGCTCAGGTATTCGCGGCTGAGGATCAGCGGACTGCTCAGCAGCGGCTCCTGGCGCTGATCCACCTCCAGCCGCAACACATTATTGCGATAGAAGAAGTGATCGGGGTCGAAAAGGCCGTACAGGGCAAAGCGGCGTTCGAGGTCGCTGCCGGCCAGGATAAACATCGCCGTCTCACCCGTCGGTAAAAAGCCGTTGTGATGCTGCCCCCGGATCCCTCCGAACTCGGTAAACCCCCGGTCGAAGCTGGTGTTTTTGAGAAAGAACGAGTCCAGCGCCTGCGGGCGGATGTGGGGCGCGAGCGCCAGAATCAGGATGAGCCGCTCGGCGAACCCCATGTCGTGCTCCCCGACGGCCAGGGCATAGAGGGACCGGTCTCCGGAAAGGTCGGGCGGCGTGAGGGCATAGACGTCATGGCCCGCGTCGTCTACCTGGAAATACGACGCGAAGCGCGCGTCAAGGACCGCCGTGAACCAGACCAGTTCGCGTTCCAGCGTGGCGGCGTTTTGGGCCAGGTGCGTCATCGCCATGTCACAAACAAGGGGTTTTCCATCCAGGCGAGCCGGATCGTCGAAATCGTCCAGGGCAGGTAGTCGAGCAGCATATCGTATGCCCTGGCTTCTACCTGGAGCAACCACCGATCGGGCTTACGAAGCAACCGTCCTTCTCGCTGCAAGAACGCCTCGCGCAATCCTTCGATGGAGGTGTTTTTCAGCTTCGGCCAGTTTTGCGTGACGCCGTAGAGCAGGCTCTCCGAGAGCGCCCGCTCCGCCTCGGTCACCGCGATGCGGCGCACCAGAGGTTGGGCCGTATGCACGCCGCACAGGACTTTGTTGAGCATCAGATGATACTCGGGCGCATCGGTCTGCCCGCTCACGAGGTACTGCATCAGGTGGACGGCCCGATGTGCCGTCTCTTCATCCCGAAAAACGCCTTCCGCAAGCATCTCCAACTGATCAAAGTATCGAAACAGGAAAGGCCAGAGCAATACCATGCCCGCGTTGGAGACGTAAAAAGGCTCGCCCTCGGGCACAGCGTCCGGGGCCTCGGCTGCACGGTACGGCAGTCCACCGGAGACCGGCGCCTCGGCCGTAAGCGCTTCGCGGATCGATGCCTCGGAACTCAATGCTTCAGGGATCGGCGCTTCGGTGACGGGCGCTTCGGCTACCGCATCGCGTTCCAGGCGGTCGAGCAGGTGTTGCAAGCCGGTCGTCGGCGCACCTTCCCGGCGTTCGGCTTCGGCCTGCAGGCGCCGCACGAGGTGCGCATAGGTCTCCTGCTCTGCCTGGGCCAGCCCTACCAAAAGATCCTTCACGTAGCGATAGGAATCGAAAGCCTGCGCGGCTTGCTCCAGCACCCCACGCAACATACCCTCCCGGCTTCGTGCCATCCACGTCTCCGAAGCGATGGATGTCAGGACCGAATCCAGCAGCGGATGGAGTTCCGACAGGTATCCGAACACGGTGGCGGCAGCCTCCGGGATGAGCAGGCGCAGGACGGCCTGAAACAGGGGTTGCGAGAAGGCATCGGCCATCCGCTGGCGCAGGTAGGAGTCCTGGAGAGCCGGCAGCAACCAACGGCGGAAGCGCTCCGGCTCCTGCTGCATCGCGTCGAGAAGCGCCGCCTCCAACGCCTCCCCGTCCTGCACCGGAGCCTCGGGCGGGAAAACGCCGTACTGCAAAAAGTAGCGGGCAAGGTGAAGCGTATCCGCCTCGGTTGAGGCCGGCTCCAGGTCGAGGGCTGCCGGCCCCGTTTCCCGGGGCGCCGGTTCGAACGGTGCCGGCGCCCCGGTGGCTTCCTCCGCGTCGGCTCCCTCGGCGCCACCCGCACGCGCTTCGCCCGATGCCGCCGAAGCCGCATCCTGCGCCTCGGAGTCGGACGAGGCACTGGGCACCGCTTCCCCCCTCCCCAATGCTGTTGGCACTTCCACGCGCTTTCCCGTAGGCATGGCTTCAGCCGCTGCCGTTACCGGGTCCTCCGTTGCCACATCTCCGGAAACGGCCGAGGCTTGTTCAGCCGCTAACGCCTCCACCAGCGGCACGAAGCGAACCTCGGTAGCCGCCGCAGCACGCGCTACGGTCGTCATCGCCCCCAGGAGGTCGTCATAGCGCAGCCCGAGTCGCGCTGCCCAACGACGCCCCACGTCGGCCAGGAAATCGCCTATGCGAAAGGCAGGCGCATGGCGATCCAACAGGCGAGCCAGGACGACCTGCCACTGGAGGGGACGTACGACGAGGCGCCGGGCGGCCGTCAAGCTATCGAGCCGGCTCAGGGCCTCGCCGGCCAGCAGATACGTTCTCACAAACCCGGCATACGCAGGCGTCACGATTACCAGCAACCGTGCCAGGGTCTCCTCGGGCAGATACCGAACCAGGCGCTCGACAGCCTCCGGCCTCTCTGCTACCGCTTGCAGCGCCGGCAACCAGGGATCTGCTGCTTCGTCCAGCCGTGCCGCAAACCAGGCACCAAATCCTTGCTGCGCGAGCGAGCGCCCCCACCAGGGCACCACGCCATGCCGGAGGAAATACACCAACAGATCGGCACGGCCTACGGCTGTCGAGGCTTCATCGAGGATACGGGTGGGCGGAGCTGCATCGGCGTCCGTGGCTGCCTCGCCGTCGGTCTCGGAAGCCGGTGCCGGCCCTTCAGCTTCTGAGGCGTCACTGCCGGCCTCCAACAAGACCCCAGCCTCCTCCGAGGCGACAGCATCAACCGCCGAAGCTACAGCGTTCCCTTCTGCGGAGCCCGCGTCGCCTTCCCGAGCTTCCGCATCCGCTTCCGAGACAACGACCTCCGATTCCGAAGTGACGGTCCCAACCGCCGAGTCCACGACCTCCGATTCCTCGGCAGCCTTGTCAACGGCCGAGACCACGATCTGCGAAGCTTCCTCTTGCCGTCGAACCGCCCGGAGCGCGCGTTGCACCCGGCTGCGCAACGTCTCCGGCACGAGCCTGAGCAATCGGTTTCCGAAAGCCGATCCCTGCCCTTGCTCCCGGATCCATGCCTGAAGCGCCTCCTCCGTCATCGGCTCCACCAGCCGCAGCAGCACGGCGCGCAGGAGAGCCTGCGAAGGCACCCGCCCCCATGCGGGGATAGACCCGAACTGCACATAGTAGCGGATTACGTCGGCTTCCGCATACGTCGCTGCGAAGGCCGGCTCCACCACCGGACCCGCATAGAAACCCGGCAAGGGGTGCCGTGCTGCCGCCTGTTCGAGGTGCCGGTAGACGGCAGCCAGCTCGGCATCGGCAAGCCCGGCGCCCCAGGCTGCCAGGACCCGTTCGTAGGCCGTCTTATAGCGGGCGGCTACGGCTTTCAGCGTTGCCTCAATCAACGCGGGCACCGAGACCCTGGCGTCGCGATCCCGTAGCAAATAGGCGAGCGTATAGGCGCGAAGCTGCCGGCGAAAAACGGAAGCCTGCTCTCGGATAACCCCCCCTTTTTTTCGCGCGAGCTGTACCGACCGGAGATAACCCAGGATGGAGGCAGCCTCGGCGGGTGCCAGCAACGCGATCAGCCGACGAAACGCAGCGGGAGGCCACCGGGCGACGATGCGTTTGACGACGCCTGCCCGGGGACCGATCTCGTACAGGATCTCTCGAAGCAACGCCTCATCGATGCGGCCAAGCCAGTCGCCCCGTGCATAGCGGGCGTCGGCCGGCAAGGCACCGGGCAGAACGCCATAAAGTAGATGCTGCCGTACCCGGTCTGCCTCGGTCCTCTCCCAGTCTCCCGCGTCAGTCTCCTCAGGCGAGGCAGCCTCCTCAGGCGAGGCAACCAAGGCACCCAGCCCAGTCGTCGACGACGCGCGCAGGGCTTCGAGGACAGCAACGAGACGCCGGGAAGCCGCTGTGGCACCCACGGGGTCCGCGCCTGCCCCGGCAGCCAGCAAAACCTCAGCCGACACCCCGTAGCGCATAGCCACCAGCCGCAGCAGGCCCCGTACAAACGGATGGTCGCCAAAAGCCGAACCCGATTCGCCGAGTAAAAGGGTGAGGGCGGATTCCCAGACGACCTGAGGAACGCGACTCCTATCTTCGCCACGGACGCCTTCGCCATGCAGCAACGCCTCCTGAATCCGTGTGATCGAGGCAAGAATAAACGGGGCTTCTCGGGGTTCTATCCGTTCGATGAGCTGTGCCAGTACCGACGCCTCCCAGGTCTCCACCAGCCGCCGGCGTACGGAGGCCTGCCGCCCCTGGGTTTTGAGGAGGGTCACCATCGATGCAGGCGCTTCGGCCAACAGCCCCAGCAACCAATCCTCCGCCATGCCGGCCGGAGGGGGTTCCGCCCAGGGCGGCCACGTGCCATACCGCAAAAAAAAGGCGAGCACGTCGAGATCCGAATATACGCCCTGCCGGGATGCGGCGACGAGGGACGGCACCGCACGCGGCATGGAGGGGTGCAAACCCGTGAGGTCTTCTTCCCGTAGCGAAAGCAGGATCGACGGCAGCCTGTAACGCGATGCCGCAGGCTGACCCTGGGACTGAACACGCCGGGTCCACACGTCCAGCAGGTCTCCGTAGGCGCGTCGGTACCGGCCTGCAATCCGGCCGAGCAGGTACCGGACGAAAGCACGCGGGTCAAAAAGACGGCCCTGTTCCACCAGGAGATAGGCGAGGACAGCCTCCCACAGCGTTTCAGAGAATTCGCGCCCCGGCACGAGCACCGCCTGCCGTTGCACGTCCTGTAAGTCCTGTACGTACGCCACGATCAGGTCCTGGTGTGCGGGGTCGAGCAGGCCGACGAGCCGCTGGAGCGTCGAGGCTGCAAACTGGTGCGCGAGCCGCTGCCGCACACGCGCCCGGCGCCCCAGCATCCGGACACGCTGCCTGACCGCTTCGGGCTGTTCTTCGATCGACGCAACCAGCAGCGCATCGGGGTCGGAAGCCGTTGCATCGGCGGACCAGGGGAAGGCGCCCCGTTGAAGAAAGGTCTCCAGCAACCGAAGCCGGTGCAGCACGACAGGGACAACCTCACCCCCTTCTGAGAGCCCCCCCTCTCCTCCCGGAACCTTGTAGGCAGCCAGAAAGGCCCGCAAAGCCTGCCTGACCTTTTCCGTCAACTCCTCCTCCATCCGCTCCTCACGCACCGGCCCGAGGTCGAGCACGATCCGGTCGAAAGCAACGACTACGCCGGACGGCGCATGGTCGGCCAGGCAGGTCTCGATGACCGAGAACAAGGACGCACGGCATAACAGGCTCACCCGGTCTTGCACGTTTTCAGCCCGCGCCTGCGAGGCCACGTCGAGATCGAAGAGAAGGCGCTGTATCGCGTGCCCGTTCAAGGCAGAGAACCCGGAGAGATAGGAAAGATGCGAGCGAACGAAACGGGGGCTTACGTTGATTCTTTGACGGGTCGCCTACCCCGATGCGTGCATCGGACAGCAACCGCTTCCTTAGACGGATACCTCGGAGCGTGCTCCCAGGAGGGTCATTGGTTTTCACGCCGTTCGATCAGTGCCTGCAGCGTTTCCGCGAACGACGCGACCTGAGCCGCGGAAGCATCCTCGATCTGTCGCGGCAACGCCGCAAGCCGACGCAGTAACACGGTGAGCGTCTGCTCCCACGCCTCAACCTGCCGCACGAATACCGCCAACGCGTCGGCGTCCGACGCAGACATGGCGAGGGTTCCTTCCCAGACGGCACCGGCTTCTTCCCATATCTCAAGGGCTTCGTCCCACACCCCGCCGGGTTCTTTCGATCGGACGCGAACCGTTTCCCAGACGGCCAGGGCTTCGTTCCAGACGGCCAGGGCTTCATTCCATTGCGTCACAGCCGCCTCCCACGACGCATCCGTTTCCCAGGGGGCCTCGGTTTCCTGTTGCCCGATGAACCTTCCCAGCGTATGAACCAGGGCGTCGATCTGTCCTTTCACCCTGTCGATCTGCCGGGCTACGTGCCCTTCGTCAACCTCGCGTGCTACGGCATCGATCTGATGGGCCAGCGCGTCGATGCGCTGCGCTACGCGCCCGAAAGCCTCGGGCGCGGCAGCGGCGTGGGGAGGATGTTCCTGCCATAGCAGCCGCGTCGTTTTCCATGCCTCCGCCCGGGTATGCTCGGCTTGCTTCGCCAGGGCTTTGTCGTAGGCCCAGGTCTCCTCCGCCTTTTCCCACACAGCCCGGATTTCCTGCCAGGCGATGAACGTCTTCAGGGCACCGGCTACCCGGTTGACCCTCCCCGATCCCCGGTGTACACTCGCCCGGGCTTCGACCCAGGCCCTGTACCGCTTTTCGAACACCTGCATCGCCGGCATGTTCAGCCAGAAAAACCGGGCCGTCACATGGGCTGGGGTGTTCTCGCGGACGACCCCCTCGGCAAAAAGCCGAAAATCCGTGTCCTGAAACCGAGCCGGCCAATTCGGGAAGAACACACTGACCGTAAACGGAGCAAACGACGCCGATTCGGGGCGCCCTGCCGTCGGGCCCGAAGGCTGCTCGACGGGTAAGAACCGTATGTGCCCTGCTTCGATCGCGTCATCGACGTGCCTGTCGGAGATCGCCTCTTCGTCTCCGGCTATTTTTCGAAGGCGGGCTACGAGCGCATCCGGGCGAACGGCCTCTTCCTCGGGGTCTGGGACGAAAGCCCGTTCGCCGTAGGCGAGGGCCACACGCGGGCTACCTTGCCGGCGCTCGGTGTAGAGCACCCACCGTGCCCCGCCCCGGGGAAGCGTCTCGGTTTCATAGTTATCCGGCGCACCCCCGCAGCGGAGGATCTCAGCGGCCCGGCGCCGCCGGGCGTCTTCATCGTCCAGGTAATCGCTGCGCAGCATCACTTCGCCATGACGGTCGACGTCGACGACTTGCAGGCCGAAGGAGGTGCTCGGCGCTACGGGCCGCAGGAGAATATGCTCGACAATGTAAAAACCCTCTCCCTGGTACAGTTGGTGCGCATCTCCGCGAAAGTCGGCCAGGTAGGCGATGAACGCCTCCAATGCGGCCTCGGCATCCTCCAGCGTGTCGGTGCGGTACACCTCGATGTTGGATTCGAGCTTACGTTCGTTGACGTGCAGATGACCGGGCGTATCGAAAAGCACGCGGAAGACGCCTTCGGACGTCCTGACGATCTTATAGTTGGTGCGGACGGTGCCGAAGTCGAGGATCTCACGAAGCAGGGCCGGGTCGTCGGAAGAGAAGACGAAAGCCCCTTCGGTGTTCAACAGGTCTCGGGCCTCCTCATCGGCAGGGATAAACGACTCCACCGTGTCATAGCGAGCGCCGGCCGGCGCACCCCGGGCCTCTTCGCTCATCTCCACGCGTACCTTTACCGTTACATAGGTATCGGTGTAAGTAAACGCACGTGCGTCTTCCGGCGGGACGAGCCGGGGCGAAGCCGGTTTAAAGACGCGGCGGCCGGTCCCCGGATCGGTTTGCACATGCCCTCCGGTACCCAACAGCCAGCGTACCCTGCGTTCTAGCCCGGATGACTGCGGCCAGTCCGACGGTGCCGTACCTGCCGGCGGCCAGAGGTAGACGGCTCCCGCTTCGCGGGCCTCGCGGAGGCGCGCTTCCGGTACCGCTTCGTCCGTACCCCCGGCGGTTCGAACAAAAGCCGCGAGCGACTCCTTGAGGGCCCGGGCGCTCGTGTCTGAAAGGTCGGGCGCGTAGCATGCTACGCCGTACGCGAGGACCGCCGGCGGCGTGGCATCCATCGCATACAAAACCAGCCGCACCTCGCCCTCCACCAGGGTCTCTGTTTTGTAGTTGGCCGGATCGCGCCCGTAGTGGAGGATGTCCCGGAGCCGTTCATCCTGTTCGCCTGCCGTGAGGTAGGCGTGGAACCGTATCTTCGCCGCAGGATCCCGGTCGACGATGAACACAGCGGAGGCCGGGGTGCCATCATCAAAGCCGACGCCGCGCCCGTTGCTGACGTCGAGGTATTGCCGGAGAAATTCGATCTTCCAGCGTATCAGCTCGTGGTGGAAGTCGTCTTTGTCGCCGCTGGGCCGCACGTCGAAGTCGTCCAGCAGGCTATCTTCGAAATGCTCGTTGAACCGGGCCAACAGGTGATCGAGCAAGCGGTTGCGTCGATCCAGGAAGTCATCGGAGCGCAGCACGAGGTGATCCAGCCTGCTTTCGTAGGACGCAACAGGCCGGGGCGTTCCGCCGCCGCGCGTCCCTACATCGGGCCGGCGCAGGATGGGCGACACGTTGGGAACGTTCGTGATCGGCTGGGCGAAGTACGTCCGGTCGAGGTCGCTATCGAGCGAGAAGAAGTGATCCACGTGGGCCAGTTGGGCGAGGTAGTTGGCCAGCAGTTGCTCGAAAAAGAGGAGATAGGCTTTCAGCTGCCGCGCCTGCGCCTGCCGGCTCACGGTAGCCGACGCCCCCCCCATAGCCTCGGAGGGGGCGTCGTGCACCCCGTAGAACGCGTCGGGAATCCCGTAGGGACCGAGGCCGTAGGTGAGCGGGAAATGATGCTGGATCGAATGATAGGCCGCGATGTCTTTGTAGGTGCCGCGAGGCAGCCGCCGGTACGCCTCGTGCCGCATATCCTTCCGCGCAAACAGGTACTCCCGACGGTGCTCCAACAGCAATAGCTGGATCTTTCGCACGACCCGCCCCGGATCGATGGGATGCTCTCGACCGCCCCGGATCAGCTTGATGTCGTAGGCATCCTGCTCGCTGAAGACGTCCGCGGCGTCAGCGGCGCGGTTGAACCGGTTGGGCTTGATGCGGGGCACCGCCTTTTCCTGCAGGTGGATAACAGGGCCGGCGGTAGCCTCCGGGGCCTCGGATAGATACGCCCGCACGTCCAGGATCTTGTTGACGCCGTCCACCTCTCTGATGATGCTCTCGATACGGCTTATCTTGACTTCGCGCGGTAACGGCGCAAAGTGCCGGTCGTCGTAGACGCCGGCCACGAGCGGCGGCCCCGTGAAGATGCGGTCCGGCGAGATGCCCGCCTGCATCAACCGGTCGACCGTATAGAGGAGCGGAATGGGGACGAGGTTGACTTGCAGGTTGAACAAGATCCGGGCGAGGATCGATTCCGGGCTGAACTGATAGTCGATTTCGACCTCCGCCGCTACGGTGATCGGTGCCGGCCTCAGGATTTCGACGGCGTGAATGTCTTCAGCCAGGGTACGATGGGCCCTGAGCAAGCGCCTCACCTCATAGACGATGCGTTCCTTCTCATCCTTGACGGCTTCGGAGACCTCAACCATCACGGTATACAAGCCGAGGTGGTCTGCGGCCTCGGTCACAGGCACGCCGTGTTCATCCACCGACACCAGCCAGGCGTTCTTCAACCCGGTAACCCGGTCCCAGAGCAGCTTGCGATAATCGAGGTCGACCAGCGGGCTGCAGGGAAGGATTTTATCGCCGGTGTACAGGGTATGCGGAGGCGCGTGCTCTGCCTCGTCCGGTCGGTGGGCGAGGATATCTTCGACGGCATAATCGGTCCGGTATCCCAGGTCGGTCAAGGCATAGCACAACTGCTCCAGGATCGTGACGCCCGGGTCGTGGGCGTTGTAATCCGTCCACACATCCCCGCCCAACTGTTGTACCAGCCGGATGCCTTCGTCAAGAAGCCGGGCAAAATCCTTGCTTGTATGCGCCGGGGCCTCCCGAGATATGTAGACGGGCTCTTTCATGCGCTATACCTGATCCCTTTTTCCTACCGCCTTACGAGGAGCGGGCAGGCATCGCCTCCGGAAGCGCCGGGGGCCCGTCGTACGCCGGCTGCGCGTCCGGCAGCCGGGTGCTGGTACCTCCGGTGAGCGCTTCTTTCTGACCGTTTGCCAGGATTCGACGAGGCACTTTTTGCTCGTCCCGGAGCGGGTTGCCCCAGCGTTGTATGATGCGCACCTTGATCAAAAACGGCGTGTTGCCGTCGGGATCCCGGTAGGCACGCCCCGTACGGATGCAGAGATTATAGGGGCCTCTTCGGCTGAACAGCCGGCGCACCCACCCCATAAAACCGCCGCCCTTCTCGACCTCCTTCTGCCATTCCAGCAAGACCCTGCGGCTCCGCCACCAGCCGCCGTAGGCCGCCGTCTGCTGGATGGAACCCGGCAGGGCGGCCCCGCTGATGACGGCGACGGCATGCGTCATGGCATGGTCGCTGGCGTCGGCCGCGCCGGAGGCGGCGGCGATGACCTCGAACGTGTAGGATCCTTCTATCCGGTCCAGGATGCTATACCAGATGCCGTCGGCCGGCACGGACACGGTCCATACCGCTTCAAAGGATATCCCGCCCGCCAACCGATGATACTGTTCCAGGTGATGCCGGTACGACGCATACAGTTCTTGAAAGGCCGTTTCATCACTCTTCTCGTCGAGTTGAACCTGTAGCTCATCCTGATGTACCAGCGATTCGATCAACGTCTGGAACTGCTCCTGCGTCGGCAGGCTGCCCTTCCTGAAATAACTCTCTAATATGTTTCTCTTAACTACGCCCATGCGGCAGCCTGTCTAACGAGCCATCGGGTTGTGTCTGCTGGGTGCGTCCGGGGTGTACGGGGCCTTCACGTCTTCGGGGGGAGATCCTTGCGCTTGAAAACCAGAACGTATCGTTTCGTCTTCGCCTCGCCGGGCGTGTATGCCAGCCGCGTGGGTTTCTCGGGGGTAGGACGGGCATCCTCTTCGGTCGTGATGATGAAGTCCCTGCCGATCTCGAGGTTGCCGACGCCCGCTTGCAGCGGCGCTCGATCTTCTTGCCTGTCCAGCACGGTGATGGGATGCCGGGGCACCGGCACGAGGATCGACCAAGGTGTGGACGCCCGGATCGTAGCTCCCTGACGACCGCCCTCCAACCGGACGGTGTCGGTCAAGGCATGCCGCCCGCGCGCTTCAACAATATGCAACATCGAAAACTGCGTTACATAATCGATGTAGGGCCGCTCTTCGATGTACGACAGCACCTCGTGTTCATGCAACAAGCCGCGCCCGAGCGCCACTTCTTCCGCGTCATCATGACGCCACGGCGCAATGAAGCGGTCCAGGTCCTTGTGGAGACCGTCCAGATAATACCCGCCTTGTTGCCCCGCGTCACGCCCGTGCCCGGTGGGATCCGGGTCGGCCAGCAGGCGACCTGCATAATCGCCCGCGTCCTTGCCGGCGACAAACCGGACGCAGGCCGTGATCTCCACATATTCATACACCGGGTTACACACGCAGATCTTCCGCAGGCGAGAGGACGCACGTTGTTGCAGGTACAGCGCGATCTCGCGCAGGAGGTGTTCGGGGGCGCGGGGTTCGAGGCCGACGCCGTGCTGCCCCCGCAGGGCGGGGATCACCACCAGCAGTACCTCGCCCGGCGCTACGAGGCCCGCGTGATGCGGCGCGAGTTGGTCGACGGTGACGCACTTCGTCTGCCCGATGGCGGGAAAGGCTTCCAGCACCAGGTGTTCATAATCCCAGGCTTGAATCACCCGGTGCTTATGGCGCAAACGCTCGCTCACACGGGTCCGATAGGCCCGGTCGTCCTCGGCGGGCCTCGCGCCTTCAGAGGCGAGGGGCTGGACTACCTGTTGTATAGCAGCCACCTTATCGACCAGGTCGACCATCGTACCCACGGGCAGTACGCCGTCCGGCGGAGCAGCCGCCCCGTTGAGCACCCGCACCGCATGGGCGGCCTGCGCGTAGATCCCCAGGGTGTTGCCGTAGGTATCGGCCCCGGCAGCGACGATAGCCTTGATCCAGTGCAGGCCCGGCGGAAGGATGGTATTGCCCTTCGTCATGTCCGCCGGCAGATCCAGCGTCACGATCCCCGTCGTCGTAAAATCTTCCGTCGTGTCCGCGATGATCGACCGTGTCTCCAGCGCCTTCCACCGATTCTGAGACAGATAATACCAGCGAATCGGGCCTTCGGCGGCAGGCGGCTCGTGCGCTTCGGCAACGCAATACCGCCCGACGATCCGGTCCTGGAGGTGGAAAAGCAGCGACAGGGTCTGCGGAGGCTTCAGGTTGGAGAGCCCCAGGTGCAGATGCCCTTCGGCTTCGTACGGCGGAAGGAAGGCAAACCCCGCGCCGGTATGGATGAGCCGGCCGAAGGGGTAGATATGAAAACAGCGGTCACCGGCCTGCGCCGGGTCATCCCCCGGCGCACCGGCTTCGAGGTCCACATCACGGGTCGCCGCATAGCTGACCGACAGCGACCGGACAACCGGGACAAACGGCGGGTTGGGCACCGGCGCGAGCGGAACAGCCTCGGTTTTGCCTTTGGCTATCTGTTTGGCGTTGGCCTGGTTGAGGTTCGCGTGGATGGCGTTGTCCGTCACCACCGCGGCGAAAAGGCGGGGATACACCTCGTGGCCGAAGGCGTAGGAAGGCGCCTCCAGCGCGAGCCGGAAATACCCGGCGGGCGGCTTTGTGCCCGAAACAGGCGCTTCCGCAGCGAAGGGGCTGAGGCGCACAGGCACGGAGGGCGGTACGAACCGCCACCGGCTCTCCGGGTCCAACCGGCCGCCGGCGTCCTCAAGGTAGAGGGGTACCGTCGGGTCCTCCTCCCGAGCAGGCGGCACGGTGCCTGTCCGGGCGGCCCGGTAGAGGACGGGTTGCCTTCGCGTGAGTGGAATCCAGGCACCTTCCGAGCGCAGGCTCAAGGCCCCACGAAAGGTATCGTTCCGCGTGTGCAGCCCGTACGCCCGGTAGTAGGTCTCGAAATCCTGGAGGAGGACGGCGGGCGACGCGTCTCCGTTCGCGGCCAGCGCCTGTTCATGCGCGAGCACGCCGGGCAGGCTGTGCCAGTGTACGCCCAGTTCCAGCCGGTCCAGGTTTTTCTGAGAAAGCTCCTGGTTGCCGAAAACCAGATAGGAACCCTGCACAGGGACAGGGCCGAAGGGTTGGAACGGCTGGGCGGGATCCAGCGGCCCGTTGTCGTTGAACAGGCTCAGCGTCGTCAGGCCCTCCACCTCCACCTGGATGCGAATTTTTTGGATGACGAGGTGGTTCAGGTACGAGTAGGGATACAGACGCGCGTCCGCGTTGAGCAACAGCTTGAACAACGGCCAGGGCGTGCCGAAGTCCTCCTGAAAGGCTTCGTTCGTTTCGACGGCGGGGTCGGTGGCGTGCAACCGGAAGGAGAGCACGAACGCATGGGCGGCGCCGGCACCCTCGGGCGGCACATAGAGCGCATACGACGGCACCCGAAACCATCCGTCGGCAACGCTCAGAGACAGGTCAAACGCCCTCGATAAAAGCCGGCCGATCTCCCCCTCCGACAGGTCGGTTTCATAGGCATCCTGCAACCCGCGCCGATAGGCTTCCAACGGATGGGTTTGGTTGCAGAAGAACGTGAGGGCGATGTGCCGCTCGCCCTCTCGGAGCAGCAGCACCGGCGATGCCACAACCAGGCCGAGGGCTACCTCATCCGGCGCGGCGTGCTCCGGCGGATGCGGCACCGTCCCGGCGTCGTGTACGTGATGCCCGAAGGTAGCCCAGCCCTCTCCGGGATGCTCCAGCGGCGCGCCCTCGGCCGAGGCCGTTGAAAACGCACAGATCTGCGTTACCGGGTGGCCCTGCAACGCCCGTTCCTTATGGAAATACAGGGTGTTGAGTGCATCGACGGTGGCATGGTGGAGCGTGACGGCTTGCTGTGTTTCGTAGTGCCGTTCGAGGCCGGCGGCGTCCCGCCCGGCTGCCAATCGGGTACCCGCTTCGAGCCGGTAGTCCGTTACGTGCGCTGCGAGCCGAAAATAGACAGAGGCGGCATCCGGCACTTCGGCGCGGGGTGCCAGCTGCAACACCCGCTTGTAATAGTAATCCAGATGCCGTTCCGTGAGGGTGTTCAGGTGCGACTGCGCATGTTCGAACAGGTGCACAAACGCCAGGTACAGCGCCACGTGCGGCGCATGATCCGACTTTTTCTGCAACGACTCGTCCAGGTACACCCCGGCCAGCTCGCCCAGGCGCTGCCCGGCCCGGTTGAAGGCTTCGAAGACGTCGATCGGATCTTCGATGACGGTGTCGGCGTCCTGGTTTTCCCAGATGTCGTCAAACCGACCTCGGGCTTCCTCTACGGCCAGCCAGCCCTCTTTCTTTCGAAGCACCGTTATATATTTACTCAGCTCTCGCTTGATCACTTCGCCGAGTGACGTCGCCAGCTGGCGTTCCACCCCTTGCTCACGGCCACGGGCCAGCGCCCGCGCCTGCCGATACCACGCATCGATGCGGGCCGTCACCAGGTAGATCTCTTCCAGCACGATGTGGTCGATCGCCTCCCAGCCCAGGTCCTGCGTCCGTTCCAGACGCAGGGCGGCGAAGTGATCTTTCAACGTATTCGTCGTGGCGATCTGCGCCAGCAAAAAGCTGACGTCGCCGTCGAAGAAAGCGGCCCAGTCTCCGGCAGGGATATTCCGCCGGTCGTAGTACGTCAGCAGGTGGGCATAAGCCGCGGCAAAAGCGAGGAGATCCTGGGGCCGCCGTTCGTCGATGGCGACGTGGCCGGGAGCCAGCGCGTCGGGGAAGCGCTCTGCCTGAGACGTATGATCGTGCGGATGATCGGCCTCTCTACCCATGACGGTCTTGCGGTGAACGACGACTAAACGGGGCGGATGTTGGTCCCTTCGGTCAGGTAGAAGGGATAGACGACATTACTGCGGGAGTTGGTCTGCCGTATCGTGTACGTCAGGTCGATATACAGCACCCCGTCGCGCGCTTTGTCGGCGTCGATGCGGATCTCTTCGAGGGTGATACGGGGCTCAAAGAAAAGGATCGCATCCGCGATCAAGCTCTTCAGTTCGAGGAACAGGGTATGGTTGATGCTGCCGAAGACGTGGCGATGCAGGTTACACCCGTAGTCAGGCCGCATCATGCGCTCGCCCGGTATGGTGGAGAAAAGGACATAGAGGCTTTGCCGGATGTCGACCTCGGCCTCGGCCATCTCGACGCTGCCGACCACCTTGTTGAACGTCGGCGGAAACCCCCACCCTTTTCCCAGAAAGGCCTTTTCACGTTCGATCATGCCTGCCTAGCCTCCAATGATGACGGTAGGGCACCCCAGCACGATCGACCCGCCGTGGGCCGTCGTGTCGCCCAGGCGGGCCGCCGGCACCTTGCCGATGAGCACCGTGGCCGAGCCTTTGGCAATGACGTCGGGCGGCCCGACGCAGGTACACTGATCCCCGACCACAGCCGCCGGCATCTTGCCGATCAGGACCGTCGGCACCCCCGGCCCGATGATCGGGCCGCCCACGTGCGGCACGGGCGGCACCGCCGGCGTCTGCATCGGGCAGGTATGCATGTCGGTAAGTCGCGCTGCAGGAGGCATGGCAAAGGATAGGTTGGAAGCAGGTTGGTCAGTTAATCAACACCATGGCACCCTGGACCGTCACGTTGCCGGATGCTTTCAGCGTTGCGCTGGCCTGCCCCTGCGCGGTGAGCGCCAGGTTGGCTTTGACCGTGACGTTCATCCCTTCGAGGTTCAGGTCGCCCTGGGTCTTGAGGTCGATGCCGCCGGCTGCATCGAGGATGATCTTGCCTTTGGCCTTGAGGGTGATGTCTTTGGGGCTGTCCAGCGTGATGCCGCCGGAAGCCATCTCGATCTTGTTCTTGTTGGAATCGGTGAGCGTGATGGTCTTGGCGTCGTCGCTCAAGGTGACGATGTGCCCGCCCGGCGTCTCCATCTGCAAGATCTTCTTGACGTCGTCGAACCAGATCTTCATCTGGCTGTTGGTCACGATGGCTTTAAAGGTGTTCTTGTTATCCGGTGTATAGGGCGGCGTGCGGCCACTGCTGTAGAAGCTCCCGAGGATGACGGGATACCTCGGGTCTTCATTGAGAAAGCCGAGGACGACCTCGTCGCCTATCTCGGGCATGAAAAAGGAGCCGGCGTTGTTCGTCGCGTAGAAGTTGGCCAGGCGGGCCCACACGCCGTCGCCGGTAGGCGCAATGGTAGGGATGTCGATCTGGACGCGGGTTTCGCCGTCGGGGTCCTGGTCGATCTGCTTGACCTTGCCGATGTGGAGCCCCCGGATGCCCGGCAGCAAGCCGGACGTAAGCGGCGCCTCGATATCCGTCTGTTCCTCTTTGAACCAGCGGGGCTCCAGGCCGAAGGTCACTTCGGTGGTCCACTCCCCCTCTTCCAGGCGGTGATGGACGGCGGCGATGAACGCCGTGCCGTTGAAACGCGCACCCAGGCCCGCCAGCTCGATGACCTGTCCCGGTTTGGGTTGGCTGTTCCCCTGGAACGTCACGGTCCCTCGGATCCGTGCCAGCCGAGACTTGAGGAGCTGCGCCCCCGCCCAGGTCTTCAAATCGGCCTGCGGGATCGGCGCCGACGAATGCAGGTCGAACGACGAGAGCCCGATCACCCCCGCCAGCTGCTTGCCGTTGAGGTTGCCCTGCGTGTTGACGCTGGGTTCGGTCGAAGTACCGTTGACGACCTGCTGCGAAGCGAGGTCCCAGGCACCCGCCGTCACGGACGGCAACTGGGTACGGGCGTCGATCTCGGCCTCGACCTCCTGCAACGATTCGCCGTACCCGACGACAAGGGCCGGCGTCCCGGCTACCTGGGGCGCGCCGACGGTCACGGTGCCGTCATCGACGACGACGATCTGGCCGTTGACCTCCGCACGCGTCACGACAAAATCCCAGTCGGTGCTGTAGTACTGGACGATTTCTTTGTGCTGCTGCGCAGTCGCCTCGACGCTCTTGCCGAGCCCGGCATTGCCGATCAACGTGCCGATGACGTCGCTGTCCTTCTGATTGAGGTAGTAGGCGCTTTTGCGCCCGACGGTCATCTTGACGGCGGTGTCGTAGCAGGAAATCACGAGGAAGGCGTTTTTATCCGGACCCACCTTGATGCCATGTTTGATGATGACCCCTTTGAAGAGCGTCGCGTCGGCATCCTTGTAGCCGGCTTTGATCTCGACGGCCTTGCCGGGTACGAAATCCCCGGCCTCGCTGATGGGAAAGGTCTCTTCCTCGGGGCTGCCGTCAATAACGAAAAAGCGAGCCGTCGGGATCTTGTTGACCTGCTTGGTAACCTCGATCCGGAAAACCTGATACACGTCCTTGATCTTTTGCCCGTCGACCAGGATCGTAAACGACACCAGATCGGTATTCGCCTTGAGCGGAGATTCGGCCATCGACTAGTCTGCTAAAGGAGGAAACTCGATCCGGGTACCGACCTGGAGGTTTCTGAAATCGGTCAACCCGTTGACGTGGGCGACCTGCAAATAGTATTTGCTGTCTCCGTAGATGTTGTGGCACAGCAGCGGCAGGGTGTCGCCTGCCCTTATGAGCCGAACATGCGACAAGTCGGGCGAACTTTTGTTGGCGCGGCGCGCGAGTTCTTCCGGGGAGATATACTCTTCAAAGGATACGCCCGCCTTCGCCCGCAGTGGGATGCCGCTGGGTTTGAACAGGGTATATTCGATATTCAGGCTGGTCAGGCGGCACTTGAAGATCAGGCTGCCCCACAACAGCTTCAGGTAGTTGGGGCTGTGGATCGATCCGTTGTAGGTATACACCAGGTCTTTGAATTGCTGGATCGCGTCCGCAATGCTTGTAATGCCGCCGATGACGCCCGTCACATCAAAATAGAGGTCGAACTTGACCGCCTCCGGGCTGATGGCTACGTATTTCGTGGTGACCCCCGACGTCTCCGTACTCTTCTTGTTGGTGAAAGACGTCTTGTGATCGTGGGTGTACTTTTCCGGGTTGACCTGAACCGGGTACTCGCCGATCTGGCTGCCGAAGTTCTCGTCCTTGTAGGCGATGATCTTGAGCTTTTCCAGCGAGCCCTCCGTTTGCTGCATAGCTTCTCCGCCTTATCGTTCGGCTTTTCGGTTGAGTTTCTCGTACACCTCCTCGACGCAAGCCGCGACGATCTCCCGCTTTACCTGCGCGAGATCGACCGGGGGCTCGTGGCGGGGGGAGGGCGTCTCCGTGACGGTGGTCTTGATGACCAGTTCGCGTATTTCGACGGGCATCGGAGGGGTTCACCCTATGCGGCAGTTCATCTTACGAGGCCGTCCCTCTCAGGGCGGCGTGAAGAAACCGGTCGGCCCCAGTTCTTTCACCTTGCCGGTCGTGAAATAGGTGTAGGCGAGTTCCAGCGACTCCACGACGACTTTGTTGGCCTGGGCGTCCAGGTCCGAGATGCTCCATTTGACCGGCCACGCCGCGACGAAATTCCACGTCATCAGCGGGTTGCCGCCGGCATCGTAGAGCGACACGGTGACGTCGCGGGTTTCGAAGGTGGATGCCGAGCCGGCAATGGTATCCATACACCAGGCGCCGACGCCCGAACTGGCCAGCATGAGGCCGCGCTTGAGCACCAGGTTGCTGTATTTGGCGCGATCCGGGAGCCGATGGGCAAAGCGATTCTCGCCCCCCTCCTTGACCTCTACTACCCCCAGCTCGGCCGTGATGCCGGAGACCTCCTGAAAGCTGGCGTCGTTCGCGGACGAGGCGCCGGTAAAACTCAGACCAAAGTAAAAACCTACCGGCGGATAGTAGTTACTCATTCATCCGGCCCGGGCTATCCGTTCGCGATTTCCAGCTTCTCATGGGCTATTTCGATGGTCTCCACCGCAACCTCGTTGCCGTCCGACTTCAAATCCGTGCCTGTGATCTTGCAGGGCCAGGCATTGTACAGCGTCCAGGTCATCGTGGGTTTGCCGCCTTCGTCGAGCAGCTTGATCACCACCGTTTCCCGCTTGATGGTGTTCATGTTGATCTGGTTTAGCCAGTTCCAGAAATTGTTGTCCTTGGCAAACACGCCCTTCTTCAGCGTGACGTTGCCGGTCTTGGAGAGACCGGGCATCTTGATGGTCTCAAACGGCTTGGGAGCAGTGCTGTGGCGGTATTCGATGACCTGATACTCGGTATCGAGGCCGGAGACCTCCTGAAAGGGAAGGTCGGTTCCGACAGGCGGGAGGTCTACCGAAAAATAAAACTTGGGCAGCGGCCAGTTAGTGTCTTGCTTTTCACCTGCCATGATGGTTCGGGATCTACAGGGTGTGGAAAGTTAGCGAGCGAGAAAACGGGGTGCCGGGAGCGATCACGACGTCTGCATCTTCTGTACGAACGTGATCACGATGAACTCGGCCGGCCGCACGATGGCGACCTTCACCGTGACTTTCATATATCCGTCAAGGATGTCGTTCGGCGTCATCGTCTCCCCCAGCCCGAGGTGGACGCTAAACGCCTCTTCCGGCGTGCTGCCTGCCAGCGCACCGGCCTTCCACTGATTCACCAGGAAGTTGCTGATCATGCTCTTGACCGTAACCCACGTATTGGCGGTGTTGGGCGCAAAGACGTAAGCCTGGGCCGCAAACTTGATGGATTGTTCCAGGAAAATCATCGTCCGGCGCACGTTGACGTAGCGCCAGTCCTGGCTGTTGCCGTCCAGGGTTCTGGCCCCCCAGACCAGCAGGCCCCGCCCCGGGAAGGTCCGTATGGCGTTGACGGCCTTTCCATCGAGGGGAACGTTGAGGTCTTCTTGCTCTTCGTGGTTGATGTCGACGGCCGGCGAAACCACGGAATTGATGGTGGTGTTGGCCGGGGCCTTGAAAACGCCGACCGTGTTATCGACCCGGGTGTAGACGCCGGCAACGCCCGCGCTGGGCGGTTGCAGGTTGATCGCCGCCTTCAACTCTTGCATGACGTCTTTGTAGAGCGGGCTCGCGGTGTACAAGACGTTGTGGAGCGTTTGAGCCGCCTTCGCGTCCGCAGGCGGGTTGCCGAGTTTCGCGATCTCCTCTTTCAGCGCCGTCGCCCGGGCTGCCGGGAGATTCGCATCGGCATCCGCGTCGAGCGCGGTTACCAGATCAGGGAGGTTGGCGATGTTGCTGAAATCGACGCTGCCGTCATCGACGATGCTGGTATTGACCCAGGGATAATAGGTCATCCCATAGTTCAGATAATCGCTGGCGATCTTGTTGCGGAAGCCGGCGTTGCCCCCGGAAATCACATCATCGTCCGGGTCGAACGTACGCGCTTTATGGCCGTCATAGACGTCGAGGATGCCTACCCGGCTCTGCATCCTGCCGCAGTGGTGGAGGACTTGCTGGCAGACGGCCTGCCAGCCATCGAGGTCCAGCAGGACGGCATCGGGCACCACGACCATCGTGGGTTCCTCTACTTTGTAGAGCGCGGTAAGCCCCCCGCCGTTCTGTTCGCCGAGAATCGCATCTTTATCGATCGAATCGGCATAGGAACCTACCGACACGATATAGCAGGGACCTCCACCGTTGTCGAAGAAGAGGCGCATGCCGTAGTAGAGATAGAACCGACCCGAAGCAGAAGCCAGGGTAAACGCCTCTCCATTCGCGCCGGGCGCCGTGAAGGTAAACTGCGTCGTAGGAGGCCCGCCAAAGTACTGGTCGTATTCGGCAAGCGACGTAATCCGCTGCGGGATGTCTTTGAGCGACTTCTTGCCGCGCATGGCTTTTTCGGTGTAGCCGATAAAGGCCGGCACCGCGGTTTCCACCTCTACCACAGAGTTGGGAAACGCGTTGATCTCGCGTATGTAGACGCCCGGGGTCTTTTCTTGTCCTGCCATAATCAATTCGCTGTCGGTTAAGGTTAGAGGATGATCCTTGTCCTGCTAGCAGTAGAGCACGTCCGGCGCCATCCTCGGCGGACGTACCCGTGCAATGAAAGAACAGGACGTTGTATGCCATGCTTCATTGCGACGCCAACCCACCCTAGCCTGCGATGCCCGCGTGCCGTCAAACGCAGGACTACAGCCCACGCCGTACGCGTTTCAAACAGCCCGGCCGGACGCACAGCAACCATCCGGGTCGTGTCGGTTCAGGACGCGTCCTACGACCATCATGCACCACACTGCGGGAACGGAGACACGGGCTGAGACAGGCCGGGTCGCTACGAAAGAAATGCCACTACACCCGTGCCTTTCGGTAGCCGGAAAAATAGCGTTGCTCCACCTCGGCACCTCCCGGTATGGCTACCCAGGTATTGCTATACATGGAGGGCTGCTCCCCGCTCAGCGGTTGTTCCGCTGTCAACATAAGAAATGTCTGTATGCCGCACAAGCAAAAATCAGCCGGCTCCTCGGGAGCCTATAAATATACAAAAATCTCTGAATAGACGCGTCTCGGGGTACCCGGCCCGTCCTTCAAGCGGACGGGATGAAGGCGGTTGCCGGCGGCATAGGGCAGGGCGAACGTCACGCCGTTACCGTTCGCCGCGCCGCCCGGCTTGAAGGTAAAATCATGGCGTTCGCCGGGGCGATGCCAGAGCGGAAGGGGAGCCTCGGAGGCATAGACCATGACACGCCGCCGCGTTCCCTGCATGACCTTTTCTACGTCTTCCTCTCGGATGAACCGAACGTCCTGCGCGGGCGACGTGCCGTTGCCTTCTTTCTTCACCCGCCGCACCACTTCATACGCCTCGAAAAAAGCAGGCTCTCTGAACTGGTTGACGATAAAATATTTCCAGAACGTCTTTCTATTCTCAAAGGAAAGGGTGAAGACCCGCGACGCCGCCGGTTGGGGGTGCTGCACATCCAGTACGACCCGGGCCATCGCCTCTGCCGAGGGTGACGGCCGCACAAAAACATCGACGAGGCCCCAGAAGCGAGCGGGCGGGACGTCGGTGCAGTAGAAGTCCAGGGCGTCCTGAAACCCCTCGTCGCCCTCTGCCTGGAGCCGGTATCGGCCGGAGGGTTCATCGCGCAGGTTAACCGGAACCACCCGCGCTGCTTCCGAGGGCAGATCCGGACCGGCGACCACCTTCTCCGACAGGGCATCCATCACGCGAACGCGAGCCCTCGAGCCCGGCGGATCTACCGGGTAGACAAACATGGAAGACCGCACCGGAAGCTGATCCTCGGTGGCGACCTGTTTCCCCCGGTGGAGGTATTTTTTCTCCTCGCCATGCTCACCCGCGCCCGACGAGGATACGACTACGGTCCCCTGAAAATAGAAGAGCGACTCGGCCGGCGGCAGCGCATCGTCCGCCAGCGAAAGATCGGTGATGTTGATAAAAGCCGGGTCGGTAGGGATGAGGGCAAAGCTAAGGACGACCCCTTCGCCCTCGCCGATCCTCGAAAGCGTCGGCCCCTGGCTCTGATGCCCGTACAGGACTGTCATCCCCCCTTCCGTCTCCCGGAAGAGGAGGTCGTAGCGCCGCAGGAGCTGCCGGCAGGCGGGCGTCGGGCTGAAGCGAAGCCCGGTGTACAACGGATTCGTCTCCGCCTGCCCCGCCGGGGTAAAGAACTGATGCAGGCACTCAATGGTAAACAGGATGTCGTATCGGATGTCCATGCGCCTCCGTTCACGATGTCATGGCGGCGTCGGCCTGTTGGATCGGTGGAACCTCCTCGGTCATCCAGGCTTCCTGCACGGTCAGCATGCGCACCTTGTAGATGATCGACGGGACGTACTTGGCCCCCAGCATCCCCCACAAAAAGCTCAACTCCTGAAAATTCATACTCACCATCTCGAAGGTAACCTTTTCGACCCCTTTCGGGAAGGCCGGCGCGTTTTGCGCGGTGAAGACGGGTTTGCCCTGTAGAAAGCCGATGACGTTGGACAGATGCAGCAAGCCCGTCTTATAGTCTCGAAAATGGACGGCCACCATGAGATAGAGATTCAGACACAGGGAGGGGCTACCCTGGGCGAAGGAGCCGTCCCCCGAGCGCGTGACGAAATCGGTGCGGCGGGCGCTGCTTTCATGCTCGATGTTGACCAGCGACAGGATGACGCGGTCATTGACGGCTTCCTGAACGGCACCCTCCTGATCTACAATGTTGGCCAGCACCACCGGGGGACCTCCCAGGCTCTCGCGCCGCCGGGTAAAAAAGGCGTTGAGTTCCTCCAGCAAAAAATCAAGGACTTGGTCGATCATAGCTTTGCACCCGCAACGTAGATGACAACCAACGGCCGATCTGCCTGCCCAGGCTTTTGCCAACACACGCCGCCCAATGCCCGGCCAGGCTGTATAAGATACGGCATCCCCGCATCAGTAGGATAGATGAAGGAATCGGCTTTCCAATTCGCGGAGGATGGCTTGAACTTGACCCGCTTTTTGAGTATCTCTACCTGTCACATCCTGATTTTTGTTCGCCTCTTGACCCCGCCTATAGACCCATGAAAGCGAACGTCGATTCGGTGGATCGCCCCGGCCGCATACCCACCCCCCACCCCAGCCTTACCACGGCACCCGGCCGGTCCACCGGGATCCCTGCTCACCGCGTACCCCTCCAGGCCCTGGCCGATGAAAGCCCTGGGGTACAGGCGCAGAGCCGGCTTCAAGCCCGTGTAGACAACAGCCCGCGCATGATCGCGCAACGGAAAAGGCTGGCGGGCCTCCTGGGGGGCACAGAACATACCCCGGCCAAGCAGGCCCCGTTCGTCGCCCAGAAGATGGACGACGACGAACTCCAGGGCAAGTTCATCACCCAGAAGATGGACGACGACGAACTCCAGGGCAAATTCGTCACCCAACAAAAACCCGATGCCGCAGCCAACCGCACGGGTATGCCGGAAGCCGTAAAATCAAAGATGGAGCACGCCTTCCAGGCGGACTTTTCCGACGTAACCGTACACGCCAACTCCTCCAGAGCCCCCGCGCTGGGTGCGCTCGCCTACACACAGGGCACCGATGTACACTTTGCGCCGGGTCAGTTCAAACCTGATGCGGCGAGCGGCCAGGAACTGCTGGGGCACGAGCTGGCGCATGTGGTCCAGCAAAGCGAAGGCCGGGTCCGCCCGACGACCGACGTCGGCGGCCTGCCGGTGAACGACAGCCCGGCGCTCGAACAAGAAGCCGACACCCTGGGCCGCCAGGCTGTGACGGCCGCGCCTGCCCAGGCCGCGCTGGACCATGAACAAGACTGAGAACGAGGCGGAACACCCCCCAAACGCCTCAGTCCGGCGGCGGCGTATAGGCTTCGACACGAGTGCCCTCCTTGAGGATCGACGCAGCCTCCGGTCCATAGCTGAAAAGCAGGTCGAAGGCGCTCATGCCCGGCTCGAATCCCTCGAAGGGCTGGCGATAAACGGGATGTTCATAGCGTAACACCTTGAGCGGCACGGCGGCCTGTGCATCGTAGGCGGCCGAAGCCACCGGCACGAGCAACGCTTTTTCCTCCATCTGGTCGTAGAGCCCACGCAGATCGGACGCCGGCGCCGCCAGCGTCGACGCTCGGATCATCGTCGCCGGCACGCCCAGCAGGTCGTGGAGCAGCAAGACGGTCGCACACGTCAGGTCGGCCAGGTTCGTCCACGCTGGCCGGAACAGCGGCGCGAAGGCGGCCTCGTAATACGCGAAGAACGGCGTAGCGGCGTAGTTGAATGCGAACGCCTTCCAGTGCTTCTTGCGCCATCCCGCCACCTGCCGTATCTCGACGTTGCAGATGGGCCGGCCATGCTGACGGCCTTTGAGGGGAACCGACACCCAGTGCCAGCCCTGGGGATTGCGCACCTTCGTCCGGTTCTGAAACGACTGGCGGCTGTACTGGAACGTATCGGCCAGCACAAACCGGTCCGCAGCCATCATGAGGGCGGCGTATTCGAGGCGTGGGAAATACTCAGGGGGGCGAATGGCGATCATACCCGGCCGGGTTGCTGCCGACGTGACGTCCACCCGCATCAAAGCATCTCCTGCGCCGAGGGTTCCTCACCCCGGAGCCCCGGTAGCCGCGCTACGTGTAAATGCGTACCTTGCGCCTGTCGTCGTGTGCTCCCGTTTCCACAGACCTGCCTCACGCTATGAAGCGACCGGCCCTGCTCATCGCCCTCCTCCTCGTGCTGCTGGGGGTCACCAACTACCTGACGTATGAGACGGCGCGAAGCCGCGTCCCTCCCGAGGCGCCCGTCTATCCCCCACCGCCGCCGTATGAAGGCCCGCGCGACCCGCTCGTGCGCGAAAAGCTGGCCTGGTGGCAGGATCTCAAGTTCGGCCTGATGATGCACTGGGGACCCTACAGCCAGTGGGGCGTCGTTGAATCCTGGTCCATCTGCTCTGAAGACGAGCCCTGGTGCCGACGCCCGACGAACGATTACGTGCAATACGTCAAGGACTACGAAAACCTGCAGACGACGTTCAACCCCGTAGCCTTCGACCCGGACCGGTGGGCCGAAGCGGCGGCCTATGCCGGCATGCGCTACGTCGTGTTCACGACCAAGCACCACGACGGCTTCAGCATGTTCGACACCCGCCACACCGACTACCGCATCACGGGCGAAGAGACGCCCTTCAGCAGCCATCCCCGGGCCAACGTCACCCGCGAGATCTTTGACGCGTTTCGCGCCCGCGACTTCGGCATCGGCGTCTATTTCTCCAAGCCGGACTGGCACCACGACGATTACTGGGCGCCCGACTGGGCTACGCCGGACCGCAACGTCAACTACGACACGGCCAAATATCCCGAACGCTGGCAACGCTTCAACGACTTCACCTACAACCAGCTGGAGGAACTGATGACCGGCTACGGCCCCGTCGATATCCTCTGGCTCGACGGCGGCTGGGTTCGCCCCCGGTCCACCATCACCTCGGACGTCGCCGCCTGGTGCAAGAGCCCGTATGAGCAGGACGTCGATATGGCGCGCATCGCAACGATGGCGCGGGGGCACCAGCCCGGCCTCATCATCGTCGACCGTACCGTCGCCGGCCCCTACGAAGACTACCGAACGCCCGAGCAGCACGTCCCCGAAGAACCCCTCGACTTCCCCTGGGAGACGTGCATGACGATGGCCTCGTCCTGGTCGTACAACCCCGACGACGCGTACAAGCCGACCCGAACCCTGATCCACTACCTCGTCGACATCGTCTCCAAAGGCGGCAACTACCTGCTCAACATCGGGCCCAGCCCGGAGGGCGATTATCATCCGGACGCCTACCGGCGCCTCCGGGAGATCGGCGACTGGATGCAGGTCAACAGCGAGGCGATCTACGGGACGAATCCCATCGCTCCGTACCAGGACGGTCCGTTCCGGTTTACGGCCCGGGAGGACGGCACCGTGTACGGGATCTTCCTGGCCGAAGAAGACCAGGCCACGATGCCCGCAGAGGTCGCCCTACATGGGATACGCCTCGCACCTGAGAGCACCCTCACGTTGCTCGGCACCGACCAGCCGCTTTCCTGGGAGACAGACGGCCCCGGCGTCCGCATCCAGATTCCCGACGCGTTGCAGCGCACGCCGCCGGCCGACCATGCGTGGGTCTTCAAAGGCACGCTGGAGTGACGGGCTGCCGTTTCGCCCCTGGTTCAGACGCCCTCACCGCCGAATCCTTCCGACCCGCTTGACGCAACCCCACCTCCCTCCCCGCCTCCTGCCCGGCGACCTGATCGCCGTCGTCGCGCCGAGCAGCCCGCCGAAAGACCCCGACCAGCTGGAGGACGGGATCGCGCACCTCGAAGCCGCCGGCTACCGGGTCGAGCGAGGCCGTAGCGTCCTGACGCCCCGGGGCTACCTCGCCGGGCCGGACGCCGAGCGGCTGGACGAATTCAACCGATACCTGCGCCGGGACGACGTACGGGCGCTCTTCTGCGTGCGGGGCGGCTACGGCGCCCTCCGCCTCTTGCCGCACCTCGACTACGCCGCCGCCCGCCGCCATCCCAAGGTGCTCGTCGGCTACAGTGACGTGACGGCCCTGCACCTGGCCCTCTACCACAAGGCCGGATGGCGCGGACTCTCCGGCCCCCTCGTCGTCGAGTGGAGCCAGCTGGAGCCCGCCACCGTGCGGCACCTGCAAGCGCTGGCGGAAGGTGGAACGCCGCGCCCGCTCCTGGGGCCGCACGGAGAGCCGTTACACCCCCTGCGGCCCGGCACGGCGGAAGGAGTGTTGCTGGGCGGCAACCTCGCGATGGTGATCCGGCTGATCGGTACGCCGTACCTGCCCCCGCTCGACGGCGCCCTTCTCTTCCTCGAAGACGTGGGCGAACAGCCCTACCGGATCGATGCGATGCTGGCGCAACTCAAACTCGCAGGCCACCTCGGCCGGCTCGGCGGCCTCATCCTGGGCGCCTTTACCGCCTGGGAACCCGACCACGACCGCCCGACCCTCACGCCCCGGGAAGTGTTCGAGGATTATCTCCACGAGGCGCCTTTCCCGGTGGCAACGAACCTCATCTACGGGCACTTCCCGAACAAAGCCTCCCTCCCCGTCGGCGTCCGCGCCCGGCTCGACGTTACCGGCCGCACGGCTACGTTATCTATTTTAGAACCCATCGTTACGGGATCGTAGTAAACACAGGCAGCGCAATCACCGAATTTCTTCATGTTTTTAAATCCTTTCTCGCCTGCAAACAGTACACTCCCTCAGAAAAAAAACACCCGGCGCTACGAGGCGCCGGGTGCTCGTCGTACCGTTGCAGACCTCGCTGGACGCCCTGAAACCATGAAGCCCTTCGATCCGGATGAACCGATGCACCTGGCTGTATTCGCGTCAGGCGGCGGCTCCAACTTTAAGGCCATCCTGGAGGCCATGCAACACGGCGCGCTCCCGGCCACGGCGGCGCTGTGTATAAGCAACAAGCCGGAGGCCGGGGCCCTGGCCCACGCCGAGGAGTACGGCGTCCCCACCTGGGTGGCTGATCCCGGAGGCTTCGCCACGGAGGAGGCGTACGTGGCGGCTCTGCTGGAGGTGCTGGATGCCCATGCCGTCAACTTCATCGCGCTGGCCGGATACCTTTGTAAGGTTCCGGCCGCTGTCGTCCAGGCCTTCCGGGGCCGGATGCTGAACATTCATCCCGCCCTGTTGCCGGCTTTCGGCGGCAAGGGCCTCTACGGAAAACGCGTCCACCAGGCCGTGCTGGACTACGGTACCCGCTGGACCGGCGCCACGGTTCACCTGGTCGACGAAGAGTACGACACCGGCCCCATCGTGCTGCAAGAACCCGTGCCTGTTTTGCCGGATGACACGCCGGAGACCCTCGCCGCGCGGGTGCTACACGTAGAACACAGTCTGTACCCGGAGGCCTTGTGCTGTTTCGCGGAAGGCCGTGTAACCCTCGAAGGCCGCCTCGTACGCATCGCCGAAGCCTCCACCCACGCCCCATAGCCGCTCTAGACCTCCTGCGCCCTCCCCTTGAATCCAACCGCCCCACCAAAGACCCCACTATGATTGCTGCCAAGGACCTTCCTCCGCTCGAGGATACCGTGCGCGTGCAACGCGCGTTACTCTCTGTGTTTGACAAGACCGGTCTGGTCGATTTTGCCCGGCAACTGGCCGCGCAAGGCGTCGCGCTCGTCTCGTCCGGGGGCACCGCCCGTACCCTGCGCGACGCCGGCCTTACGGTCGAAGACGTGTCCGACGTCACCGGCTTTCCGGAAATCCTGGGCGGCCGGGTGAAGACGCTGCACCCCCTCGTACACGGCGGCCTGCTGGCCCGGCGCAACGACCCGAAAGACCTGGCCGAGCTGGCCAAGCACAAGATCGCCCCGTTCGACCTGGTCGCGGTCAACCTGTACCCGTTTGCCTCAACTGTCACCCGTGAAGGCGTCACCGAAGCCGAAGCCGTCGAAAACATCGACATCGGAGGCCCCGGCATGGTGCGGGCGGCCGCCAAAAACTTCGCGTTCGTCGCCGTCGTGACGTCGCCCGGCGACTACGGGGCCGTGGCCGAAGAACTCACCGCCCACGGCGGCTGCCTCTCGATGAATACCCGCCGCCGCCTGGCCCATGCCGCCTTCGAGCATACCGCCCGGTACGACCGCGCCATCGCCGACTATTTCGCCGGCCGTAACGGACACGCGCCCGCTGAAACCGCCTGGCCGGCGACGTTCTCGCTGAACCTGCCCCGGGTGCAGACGCTGCGTTACGGCGAGAACCCCCACCAGCAAGCGGCCCTCTACGGCGACACACACCCGTTCTTCGAGACGCTCCACGGCAAAGCCCTCTCGTTCAACAACCTGATCGACCTGAGCGCGGCGCTCCTGCTCATCGACGAGTTTGCCGATGAAGACCCTACATGCGCGATCCTCAAACACACCAATCCGTGCGGCGTCGGGGTGGCCGAGGCGCTGGAGACGGCCTATCACCGGGCTTTTGCGACGGACCGGCAATCGCCCTTCGGCGGCATCGTGGTGGTCAACCGCCCGCTCGACCAGGCCACGGCCGAGGCCATCGACCGTATCTTCACGGAAATCATCATCGCACCGGACTACAAAGAAGGCGTACTGGATTTCCTGATGCAGAAAAAAAATCGCCGCCTGATCCGGCAGCGGGCGGCGGCCCGTACGGGCGACACCCTCGACGTGCGCACGGTGCCGGGCGGCCTGCTGGTCCAGGAACGCGACCCCGCCCTCGCGGCCCGCGAGGCGCAGCGCCAGCACTACCGCGTCGTCACCGACCGTGCGCCCACCGAGGCCGAATGGCGCGACCTGGACATGGCCTGGCGCGTAGCGAAGCACGTCAAGAGCAATGCCATCGTCTACGCGAAAGACCGCGCCACGCTCGGGATCGGCGCCGGCCAGATGAGCCGCATCGATGCCTCGGAGATCGCCGTGATGAAAGGCGGAAAGTCGGAGTTAGACTTCGCCGGATCCGTCGTGGCGTCCGACGCTTTTTTTCCGTTTGCCGACGGCCTCGTAGCGGCTGCCCGGAGCGGCGCCCGCGCCGCCATCCAACCGGGTGGATCCGTCCGCGATGACGAGGTCATCCAGGCCGCCAACGAGCACGGGATGGCTATGATTTTCACAGGAAAAAGACATTTTCGGCATTAACGCTTTTTCGTCGTATTTTCAGCCGGCAGGGCCTCTGCCAGCAGCACGCCGGCGCGTACGGTTGCCAGTGCATCGCCTCCTGCTGCCTTCGTGACAGGAGAGAAGCTTTCTACCCGGACCTCCATGGGCTTATTCAGATTTTCGTCGGATGTTGCGATTGATCTCGGCACGGCCAATACCCTGATCTACATCAAAGGCAAAGGGATTGTGCTGAATGAGCCGAGTATCGTAGCCGTGAACCGCAATACGCGCAAGCCGATTGCGATCGGGCACGAAGCGCTCCTGATGCACGAACGGACGCACAAAGACATCGAGACGATCCGGCCCCTCAAGGACGGCGTCATCGCCGACTTTGAGGTGGCTGAGCAGCTGATCCGAGGCCTGATCCAGAAGGTGCAGAAGAGCTGGTTCACCTCGATCCGCCAGATGGTCGTCTGCATCCCGAGCGGCATCACCGAGGTGGAAAAAAGAGCCGTGCGGGACAGCGCCGAGCATGCCGGCGCCAAACAGGTCTATCTCATCGCCGAACCGATGGCGGCCTCCATCGGCATCGGGCTCAACGTCGAAGAACCCGTCGGCAACATGATTGTCGACATAGGCGGCGGCACGACCGAGATCGCCGTCATCGCCCTCTCGGGCATCGTCATCGACGAGTCGATCCGCGTCGGCGGCGACGAGATCGACGAAGCCATCCTCCAGTACTTCAAGCGCCACCACAACTTGCTGATCGGCAACCGGACCGCCGAGCGCATCAAATGCGAGGTCGGCAGCGCCGTCGAACTCGAACCCGAGTTGGAGATCTCCGTTAAAGGCCGCGACCTGGTCAGCGGCATCCCCAAGGTCCGGACGATCTCTTCGGAAGACGTCCGCGACGCGCTGGGCGACTCAGTGGCCCAGATCACCGCGGCTGTGCTGCGCTGCCTCGAACGGACACCTCCCGAGCTGGGCTCGGACATCCTGGAACGCGGCATCATGCTCACCGGCGGCGGGGCTATGCTCAAGGGAATGGATACGACCATCCGTAACCGCGTAGAACTACCCGTCTACGTGGCCGAAGACCCCCTCACCGCCGTCGTACGAGGCACGGGGAAAGTCCTGGAAAACGTAGAAGCCTTCAAACGGGTGTTGATGTAGCGATGCGTGACACGTGAAACGTGAAACGTGAGGATGCCCGTAGAAACGAAGCAGCGAAGCACCCTCACGTTTCACGTTTTACTTCTTGCCTCCCCTGCTTCACAATGGATCACAAACCGCGAACCGCGCCATGCCCTTTCGCCTCTGGGACCGGATTCGAGACTGGGTTATCCTCTCCGTGCTCCTGGTGAGTTCGGTTGCTATGATGTTGACGCAGAACCACCCGCTGCTCCGGGGCCTGCGAGGCGTCTCGCTGGAATCGACCAGTTGGGTTGAGGCGCGGTTCGCCTGGATCGGCCAGTTTATCCGGGCCATCGACGAGAACGAAGTACTCCGGCGCGACAACATCGAGCTTTCCAGCCAGCTTGCACGCTTACGGGAAGCCCGGCTGGAAAATGAAAAGTTGCAGCGGTTGCTGGCGCTACAGGACACGACGACGTATGCGATGGTCGCCGCCCGCATCATCGGCAAAGACATCTTCGGACAGGAAAACTTCCTGACGCTCGACGTCGGGCGCGCCGACAGCGTCGACGTCGGCATGGCGGTGATCGATGAAAAAGGCATCCTCGGCACCGTCGTCTTTGTCAGCGCCCACTACAGCCGCGTGATGCCCTACCTCAACACCGAATTTCGGCTTTCGGCCAAGATCCAGCCGTTGCAGGCGGTCGGCATCGTGAGCTGGCCCGGGAATCGCCCGGACGTGCTGCTCCTCGAACACGTCGTCAAGACCGAACCCGTCAAACCGGGTCAACTGGTGGTAACCAGTGCGTTCAGCGAGGTCTTTCCGCCGGGCTACACGGTCGGGCACATCGACTCGGTAGCGAACCGACCGGGCGAAAACCTCCTGGAGATCCACGTACAGCCGGCCTCCCCGCTCAACACGGCGGAACACGCCTTCGTCATCCTACAAAAAGCCGATCCCGAACGCGCGCGCCTGGAGGAACAACGGCTGCGATAGCTTCTCGTCGGCAAACACCCCCTATTTTGACACCCATGCGTACCCTTTTCCAGACGGTTGCCTGCGGCCTGGTCGTGTACTTTCTCGGTGGGCCGGTGTCCCTGACGGCCCAGCCCACCGACCGCGACGGCCTGGCAAGCGCCATCGACGCCGTGCTGGACGACGACGTGTTCGCGAACGGGTGGTGGGGTGCGATGGTCGTCGATCTGTCGACGCGGGCGGTGATCTACCAGCGCTACGCCGGGCAAAACTTCGTGCCGGCCTCCAACACGAAGCTCTATACGACGGCGGCCGCCCTCGACCTGCTCGGCCCCGCCTACCGCTACCACACCGACGTCTTCATCGACGGACCCGTCGTCGATGGCGTGCTCGAAGGAAACCTGGTGATACACGGCACCGGCGACCCGGTCATCGGCGGCCGGTTCAACGACGGCGACCGGACGGCGACGTTTCGCGCCTGGGCAGATTCGCTCCGCACCCTCGGCATCACCCGCATCGCCGGCGACCTGATCGGCGACGACGATGCCTTCGACGATATGCCGCTGGGCTACGGATGGAGTTGGGACGACGAACCCTACTGGTATGCCGCCGAGGTCAGCGGCCTGTCCTTCAACGACAACAACGTCGACTTCGCCATCGAAGCGCGCAACCAGGGCCAACCCGCCCGGATCACCTGGGAGCCTTACAGCACCGACTACGTCCGCGTCCTCAACAAGACGATCACGACGTCGCGGGACAGCACCCTCGTCGAAGGCTATGCCCGTGCCCGAGGCACCAACACCTTTGCGCTTTCGAGCCGGGTCCCGCAAGGGCACACTGACTTCGAATCGTTGGCGATGACCAACCCGACGCATTTCTTCGTCCACGTGCTCCGCGAGACGCTGTTACGCGAGGGCTTGACCGTGGTGGGACGCCCCGTCGACGTCGACGACCTCTCCATCAAGCCGGACTATACGCAGGCACGCTATCGTCGCGTGGCCCGGCACACATCGCCGCCCCTGGCCGACATCGTCAAGGTGACCAACAAGCGGAGCCAGAACCTGTACGCCGAGCAGCTACTCCGCACCCTGGCTGCCGAGTACCCGCGCGACGAGAAAAAATTGAAGCCCGGCTCAGCCGCGATGGGCATCCAGGTTGCCATGGCGACGTTCGTCAAAGCCGGCATCGACACCAGCCGCATTCAACTGGTAGACGGATCCGGGCTGTCGCGCTCGAACCTGGTGACGCCGGCCATGACCATCGCGCTCCTGCAGTATATGTGGCATCACCCGGACGCGGCGGTACGCGAAGCGTTTTACGCGTCGCTCTCGATAGGCGGCCGCGACGGGACGTTGCAGTACCGTTTCAGGCAGGAAGCGGCCGCCGGCAATGTACACGCCAAGACGGGTACCCTGGGCAACGTGAGTGCGCTGAGCGGTTTCGTGGCCTCGGCCGCCGGCACGCCGCTGGCCTTCGTGCTGATAAGCAACCACCATACCACCACCGGGCGGGTCGTCCGATCCGCCCAGGACCAGGTTGTGGACTTGCTGGCCCGGTATCGTCTGTGAGCACGGAGGCGCTGGATGCGGGCTCCGCCGTCGCCTCTCAAAGAAAAAAACGCCTACCGCGAACACAACCCCCTATGTTCGGAGTATAAGCGCTTTCAGGGTGACCTGAAAGCACGCAAAAACGACAGTAGATGAATACGCTTTACACGGCTCCCATACACGGGACGACAGTGATCGGAGTGCGGTATGGAGGAAAAGTAGCGCTGGGGTCCGACGGTCAGGCCACGATGGGGTCCACTGTGATGAAGCATAAGGCCCAAAAAGTACGTTCCCTCTACGACGGAAAAATCCTGGCCGGCTTTGCCGGATCCACCGCCGACGCCTTTACGCTATTTGAACGCTTTGAAGAGAAGTTGCAACAGTATGCGGGCAACGTTACCCGGTCGGCCGTCGAACTGGCCAAAGACTGGCGAACCGATCGCTATCTGCGGCGTTTGGAAGCCCTTCTGGCAGTCGCAGCTCCGGAACGATTGTTGCTAATCAGCGGCAGCGGCGATGTCATCGAGCCCGATGACGACATCGTAGCCATCGGCTCGGGCGGCCCGTATGCACTGGCCTCCGCCCGCGCCCTGGTCCTCCACGCCCAGGGCCTGACGGCTCGATCTATCGTCGAAAAAGCACTGGCTATCGCGGCTGACATTTGTATTTACACGAATCATTTTGCGACAGTGCTCGAAATCGATGCAGCAAATGCACCTACATAGCCGGTTTTTCTCCCACATCCACCCTTACTGTTAACAACCATGCTCTATTCAGCTTCGGAATCGGATAAAGCGCGCATCCAGGATACGCGTGCGGCTATTTTCGTCGATTACGAAAACCTCTTCAGCCATCTCTACAACCGGACGGGCCCCAAAGCCCGGCCGGACGAAATCATCAGCGAGCTGCTTGAAGAGTTGCGCCGGTATCTGGTAGAGGAAGTGCGCACACAAACCTCCATCATTGCGGCCTTTGCGGACTTCAGTGAGATGCACGGCAACGGACAGTTTATCCAACGTGGCCTGTACCTGCACGGCATCGAGCCGCGCTTCGTGCCGGCTTCGTTGCAGCGCAACGCAGCCGAGATCCAGTTGTGCGTGGATGCCGTCGAAATCCTCCACAGCCGTTCGGACATCCGCACGTTTGTGATCGTCACCGGCGACCGGCCCTACCTGCCCCTCGTCCAGCAATTCAAGCGGCATGGCTGCCGGGCGCTCATCGTGACCTTCATGCCGCCGCCCTCGACGGAACACCTGCCCTACGTCGAAGACGACGTGTTCCTCAACGCCCACAACCTGCTCAACGAAACCGCCCGGCGGTCGCTGGCGTCAACCAGCATGGTGCCGCGCAGCACGCCGCAGCCCAGCACGCCGTATCCGACCGGCCGCCCGCAGCCGGTCGACTACCGCCGGATCACACGGGCCGGGGCGCTCCACGCACTCGAGATCATCGAGGAGCATTTCGGCCAGTACGAAGAAGTCTACCTCACGCCGCTGCTCCGCAAACTCTCCGAACTGCTCGACGACGAGCAATACGACCCCAAGTCGCTCATCAGTGAACTGGAGGACGCCGGGGCGGTATGGCTGGAAAAACGCCGAGGCTTCCCCTACGACTATACTGTCTTGATCATCGACACCGAACATCCCGATGTCGCGGAGATCCAGAAACGCGTCTACGACGGCGAACGCCCGCGAACACAGGGGGCATATGACGATGACTCCTACGCCAAAAGCTACGAGGAGGAGGACGACTACGAAGACGAAGACGAAGACGACTACGAAGACGACTACGACGCCCCGTACTCGAACGGCGTGGTGAGCGAAGTAGACGACGAAGAGGCGTACGACGATGACTACGAAGACGACTACGCCGAGGAGGAAGACGAAGAACATCGATAGGGAACGGCGCCGACACTGCAAGCGAAGAGTCCCGCAAGTACGGTTTACCCCATGCATGAAGAGCTGACACCTCGCGAAATCGTCGCAGAGCTGGATAAATATGTGATTGGTCAGAACGCGGCCAAGCGAACCGTCGCTATCGCCCTGCGCAACCGCTGGCGTCGCCAGAATGCGCCCGGCGAGATGCAGGAAGAGATCATGCCGAGCAACATCATCATGATCGGCCCGACGGGCGTGGGCAAGACGGAGATTGCACGGCGGCTGGCCCGGCTCGCCAACGCTCCTTTTCTCAAGGTCGAAGCCACCAAGTTCACCGAAGTAGGCTACGTCGGCCGGGACGTCGACAGCATGATCCGGGACCTGACGGACATCGGCATCAACATAGTGCGGGAGGAACACCAGGAAGACGTGCAGGAACGTGCCCGCGAACTGGCCGAAGAGCGCATCCTGGACGAATTGCTGCCGGCTCCTACGGCCAAGCCGAAAGCCACGGCCCCGCAACTGGTCTCAGGCCCCGGCTTCGTCATGTCTTCGCCCGAGGACGACGAAGACGACGACATGTTCACCGAGGAGAAGGACGGCCCGGCCCGGCACGAACGCACACGCGCCAAGTTCCGTGAGATGCTCCACAAAGGCCAGCTCGACGATCGCCTGATCGAGATCGAAGTGGCGGCCGACCAGACCCCCATGCTGCAAGTCTTCGGCCCTATGGGGCTGGAAGAGATGGGGATGAACCTGCAAGAACTGTTCGGCAACATCGGCCCCCGGCGCAGCAAGAAACGCCGGGTGCGCGTCGGGGAAGCGATCGACTTGCTGACGAAGGAAGAGGCCCAGAAACTCATCGACATGGACAAGGTGACGCAGGAGGCCCTCCAGCGGGTACAACAATCCGGCATCGTTTTCATTGATGAGATCGATAAGGTCGCCGCGCGGTCGAGCGCCGGCCGCAGCGGCCCCGACGTCTCGCGCGAAGGCGTCCAGCGTGACTTGCTCCCCATCGTCGAGGGCTCGAACGTGACGACGAAGTATGGGATGGTCAAAACCGATCATATCCTGTTCATCGCCAGTGGTGCCTTTCACGTCTCCAAGCCGAGCGACTTGATCCCGGAGATGCAGGGTCGTTTTCCGATCCGCGTCGAACTCCAGAGCCTCAACGAGGACGACTTCTTCAAAATCCTCACCCAGCCGAAGAACGCGCTCCTCAAACAATACCAGGCCCTGCTCTACGCCGAGCACGTCGAGATCACCTTTACCGACGATGCCGTGCGCGAGATCGCCCGCATCGCCGCCCAGGTCAACAGCGATGTCGAAAACATCGGAGCACGCCGCCTGCACACGATCATGACGACCCTGCTCGAAGATATCCTCTTCGAAGCCGACGGCACCGGCCCGGCCACCGTCGCTATTGATGCCGCGCAGGTCCGGGACACCTTGCAAGCCATCCTCCAAAACCGAGACCTGAGCCAGTACATCCTCTAATTTTTTTCGGGGACCGAAAAAAATTTGGACTACACGGCAAGCATTCACCCTCTGGACGACGATGCGGCACAGGCGCGTTGGCGGGCGCTGTGGGAGATCTCTCCGCAGCGCTCTTCTTTTTCCTCGTTGCCCTATGCACGTGCTGCCGCTGCCGCCTTCGGGTTACGGTGCGAGATGCACCTCGTCACCGCCTCGGGCCGCGATGAAGCCGGCTGCCTCGCCTACTGGCGCCAACGGGGACCGTATCGCATGACGGCCCTTCCTCCGTTCACGCCTTATGCACCCCTGCTGCTGCGCACCCAACCCAACGAAGCCAGGATTCACACCCGCCGTTCCGCCCTGGAGGCACTCCTGGCGACCCTGGAAGCGCATTTCGCCCGGCTTTCTTTCTTTGTCCTCCTACCGGACGTCCGCCCGGCATCCTGGCGTGGGTGGACGGCTACCCCCTTCTACACCTACCTCCTCCCGCTTCAACACGACGACCTGCTGGAGCGCTGGTCGGGCGGTACGCGACGCTTGTTTCAGAACCACCGTGCCGCGTACCGCGTCGAGGAAGGCCGGGACCCCACGTCGATCCTGGCCTTGTCTGCCGGAAGCTATCAGCGACACGCCCGCTCACTCCCCGGCGAGGAGGCCCGCCTCGCCCAGCTCATCGAGACCTTGCGCGACGCGGGCCTGGCACGGCTGTTCACAGCCACACCGCTCGACGGATCGACCCCGGAAGGCGGCGTGGTCATCCTTCAGGACGGCCAGACCGCGCACGACTGGATCGCCGGCAGCACACGCGGCCCCGCCATGACCGTCCTCCTCGGTCATACACTCTCCTGCCTGCGCGATGCCGGCATCCAGCAGTTCGACTTCGTCGGTGCCAATACCCCGTCTATCGCAGAATTCAAGCGTCACTTCGGTCCGGTGCTCACGCCGTATTATCACCTGGAAAAGATTACGCGCCCTGAACTGCGTCTTTATTCTCGGCTACGCGGTTCGTAGCGTGCTGCTTCAAGAGAAGCTGCCGGCATTCAGCTTTCAGCGATCAGCCCGTTTTTCTTTCATGCTCCGATCCCAGTCGCCCCCATCTACGTCATCCCGGACGGCCGTATCCGGCATGCAGGCTCCGCTGTTCGTGCTCCTGGCGGCCCTTCTGCTTTATTTCCTTCGATTCGGCTATGACTACGGCATCAGCGATCAGGACGACATCATCCCGTACCTGCTGCACCGCCTCCACCCCGAACGCTTCACCCGGGACTGGTTCGTCCAGGGGCAAGCCGCAGCGTTCGGGGTCCGCACCTACCCTGTGCTCTTGCTCCAGGCGCTTTCGGTGGCCCTGCCTATCTGGCTCGCCTTCCTCGGGCTCTACGTCGCCGCCTGGCTCCTGACCGCCGGTGCGGTCTTCTCAATCGCCTATACGCTGACCCGCCACCGGCTCGCGGCGGCGGCGGCCGTCGTCGTCGCCCTCGTGCTGACGCCGCAATGGACCCTGGGCGGCAATGACATGGCCCACTCGATCCTTGCACCGAGCATGGGCGGCTGGGCGCTGGGGCTCTGGGGCCTCGTCTTCTGGCTACGGGACCAACCCGTTAAAGCCGGACTCCTGATCGGCCTCGCCACATGGATGCAGCCCCTCGTCGGCCTCCAACTGGCAGGGCTCCTCGGGGTGACCTTGCTGTGGGCGACGGCCCGGCGCGAGGTGCCGGCCCGGACCCTCGTCCTCTTCGGAGCCGCCTTCATGCTGGCTGCCCTGCCCGCGCTGGTGCCGCTCTTCTACGAACAACTCGCCGGCACGACCCCGACCGGAGCCGACGACACGCCCGGCATGTTCTACATCATGGCCCTGTTTCGCAACCCGCACCACTACCTGTTCTTTTCGTTTCCGACACGATCCCTGGTGCGCTTCGGCGGGTTGGTGGTGCTCGGCACGCTCAGTTTTGTGTGGCTCCGCCGGAAGCAGGCGCTCCATCATCCAGCCTTTGTAATCCGGCTGGCCATCGGCATCACTGCCTTCTGCCTCGTAGGATTCCTGTGCACCGAAGTCGTCCCCGTGCTGGCCGTCGCTCAGCTCCAACTCTTCAAAACGACGGTGTTGGCCAAGCTGATCTGCGTGATCCTGATCTGCAGTGCCTTCTTTGCCGTGATGCCAGCGTCCTTCACCCGGCACCTGGATCGATGGCTGCATCATGAACGAGCCTGGCTGGCAGCCGTGCTGGTCCTCTGGGCGCTGGTCGGCCTCGGGATCGTTCTGGATGCCGGCCCCGTCCGGGCACGGGTAGGTCCCTTCGCACACGCAGCCACCCCCGTCGCGCAGGTAGAAACCTGGGCCCGGACGCAGACGCCTCTCGACGCCGTCTTTGCGACGCCGCCGTCGTGGTCGGGCTTTCGGAGCCGTGCCCATCGGGCGATCGTCATCAACTTCAAATCGTTTCCGTACCGCGAAGCGCTGAACCGCGTATGGTTCGAACGCCTGACGCAGACGGCCCCGATCCCGCTCCCTCACCGCGCTACGCCCGCCCTGCAAGACAGCCTCGACGACGCCTTCCGCGCGCAATCCGCCGACGCGCTCCTCCACCTCGCCGGGCGCTACGAAGTTGACTACATCGTGCGCGACCAGGCTTTTTCTCCGCTGCCGTCTTTGCTGGAGGAAGTCTTTACGGCAGACCCGTGGATCGTGTACCGAATCCTCCCGGCAGACCGCTCCCGCGAATGAGAGATCGCCTTCGCAACCGGCTGCAGCACCTGTTCTCGCCGCAGGGTTTTCGAGGCCCTGTGCTGACGCTGTTGTCGGGTTCGACGGTCGTCCTGGCTATCGCTTACCTGTCGCAGCCGATCCTGACGCGCCTGTACTCGCCCGACGCCTTCGGCGTCGCCGACTACTTCGTCGCCGTCATGACGGTGTTGATCTCGTTCACGTCGCTCCGCTACGAGGATGCCCTGATGCTGCCGGAGGATGAGCAGGAAGCCGCCGGGGTGGCCTGGCTGGCGCTGGTCGTGCTGATCGGTTTTGCGGGCCTCCTCAGCGTGCTGCTGCTCTGGCGCGAAGCGCTGGCGGCCCTGCTGGGGCTTCCCGGCATCGCTCCCTGGCTGTTCCTGGTGCCGCCTGCCCTCCTGGCCATGCGTGCGGCCAAGATCGCCGAGTTGTGGTTGATCCGTGCCAAGCGATTCCGCGACGTCACAGCGGGGCAAGTGGCGGGTACCTCGACGATGGTGGCGGCGCGGATCGGCGCGGCGCTGCCGCCCCTCCACGCCGAAGCCGGCGGCCTCATCGTCGGCTTTGTGATCGGGCACGTCGCCGCCCTGCTGGTGCTGGGCGGATCGGCGCTACGACGCAGCGGGCGCGCATTCCTGGCGGCGTTCGGTATGGCACGCATCGCAGCGGCGGCCCGTCGGTACCGGCGCTTCCCCCTCTTCTCGACGCCCTCCTCGCTGCTGGGCGCCCTCGTGGCCCGGCTGCCTTTCTTCCTGATCCCGCTGTATTTCCAGGATGAAGCCCTGCTTGGTTTTTTCGGGCGTGCCTTCAACGTCCTGGCGATTCCCCTCAGCCTCGTCGGCAGCGCGGTAGCCAGCGTGTTTTTCGTCCACGCCGCCGAAGCCCATCGCGACGAACGCCTGACGGAGGTGACCGTGACGGTGCATCAGCGCCTGGTGATGCTGGGCCTCTTCCCCACGGCCGCCCTCACGCTGGCCGGACCTGATGTGTTCGAAGTAGTCTTCGGCGCCCCGTGGCGCGAGGCCGGCGTGTTCATGCAGTACCTGGGCCCCTGGCTTTTCCTGGCCTCCGTCGCCTCGCCGCTGACCCGGCTCTTCGACGTGCTCGAACGCCAGCGCCTCGACTTTGCGACGAGCGTGGTGATGTTCCTCGTCATGACGGGGGCGCTGATGGCCGGCGGCCGTACGGGTGACGTGACGACGATGTTGCTGCTGCTGGGCGGCGTGGGGGCCGGCGTGCGCCTCGCCCACCTCGGCGTGCTGCTGCACCTGGCCGGGGTCGCCGGCGCAACGGCGCTGCGGGCCTACGGGCGGTACGCCCTGTTTAGCCTGCCCGGCCTGCTGCTCATGGCCGGGGCGCTTCAGATGGGCCCGGCCTGGCTGACCACCGTAGTCACCGCCCTCGCCGGGTTGCTCTACGCAGGGCTCGTACTCTGGAAAGACCACCTGCTCGCCGTCCGGCCGGGCGGGTAGGCCTCACTACCCAAGCCCTCCATCCGGCTGCTACGCCTGTTCCTCTCGCTTTCGGCACCACCGACGGATAACCGCCAGGACCCCCGCGTAGATACAGGCCAGGGCGATCATCACCAACCCGCCCCAGAACGACACCGGCAACAGGTACGACGCGTTGCTGCCGTCCGTGGCGATGAGATAGACCCACTCGTCCAGTGCCAGACTCAAGCCCACACCGAAGACGACGGCGGCCCCGTCCAGCCATCGGCTGGTACCCCGGAACAGCGCCAGGGGAAGCCCCCCGATGGTGATCAGGAGCAGGCCCGTGAAAAGGTGATGGATGTTGTACCCGGCGACGTCGAAGTCGGCATCCGGCGTGGCGGAGAGCCACAGGCGCAACAGCACAAACGGCACGATGAGTGCGCCAAGCACCAGGCCCATCCGACGTTTATCCAACCCCTGATTCATCCCGGTTCAAAGCCTCTTCACCCCGTAAAGAATCTGACCGCAAAAAAAGCCGACACCCCGGGTAACGGGCATCGGCTTTTTGAAGCACAACGGTGAACGTTCGTGTTACCGGATGGACCGGAACGTCGGCGAGAGCCCGTTCCCAAAGCCCGACCATTCCAGGTGCGGGGATTCCGGGCCGTCTTCGGCCGTTGCGTCGGTACCGCAGAATTTGTCGTACGCACCGACGAGGTCGGCGGCGATGGCACTGGCGCTGCGCCCTTCGATATGACGGCGCTCGATGATATAGACCGGGTCCCCGCCCTTGAACAGGGCCATAAACGGCGAAGACGGCGGGATACCGGCCAGGTACTCTCGGGCACGGACGGTGGCTTCCAGGTCCTGCCCGGCGAAGACCGTCACGTAGCGGTCCGGCTGAACGCCATGCTGCCGGGCCAGCCCTACCGCAGGCCGCGCCATACCGGCGGCACATCCGCAGACAGAGTTGACGATGAGGAGCATGGTCTCCGCTTCCTCGGCCTGTGCAAAGGCGGCATCAACGGCATCGGCCGTGGTGAGTTCTTCGACACCCAGGCGGGTCAGTTCGGCGCGCATGGGCTGAACAAGTGCTTCCGGATACGGCATAATCGGTATGTGCTCGGCTTGATACGTAAGAGCCTTCGAGGCGAAGCAATGGAGCTTGTTTTTCGCTTCACGCAGATTCAAACGATCCGCACGAGGGTTTGATCCGATACGCGCCTCGACGTAGGCTTCAAGCAAAGAGCCCTGCACCAAACGTGGCACAGGGCTCTATTCTATGACGGGGGGAACGTCAGCAGGAAGGTCTTCCTGTATTCAGCTATCGGTGGAGTAGTCCTGATTCTTAAATACCGGGGCCTAGTACACGACAAAAAGGGGTTGTCCTCTCGACCGACCCCAGGCAGTGGAGCGATCTCCCGCGCGTTGGCTGCTTTCGACGGGGCAATGTACCTGCGGTCCGTCGCTTCGCGCGTGTCTCGACGGCGCTCGGGATGACACGCGTTGAAGGTTTTGGGCGTGTACTATGCAGCCGGGGTATCAATCCACCGTCAGGACGCAAATAGGGTGACGGCTTCTTCCTCGGTGTCCACGATGTTGAAGAGCAGAGGAAATCCCAGCAGATCGAAGACATTAAACACGTTGGGGTTGAGCGCGGCGATCTTGATGTCGCCGCCCCGCTCGCGTATTTCGTCGATCTGGCCCAGAAAGACGCCCAGCCCGGCGCTGGATATATACAGCAGGCGAGCGCCGTTCACCACGATTTGATGATTTCCGTCTTGCCGGCACTTCTCGAAGGCCGCTTCGAGTTCCGATACGGTATGGGCGTCGAGCTCCCCGGTGAGGGCAAGCACCGTTACAGCATGTGTCGCATGGAATCGGACAGAGAAATTCTTCATGGGGGCTCCTTGTCTAGCCTTGATGACCTTCGATGCGCCCGCGCTAGGCGAGGTAATCGAGACGCACCGGAGCGCTCGGAGCCGTAGCGACGTTCAGCCTGATGAAGCCCGCTCTGAGGGGTCGGGGCTGAACGGGTACACGTCCCGCAGCAGGCTCTTCATGCGCCCGCGGCCCCGGTTGACGCGGCTCTTGACGGTGCCCATCGGAAGCCCTGTGATCTCGGCAATATCCGCAGTTGAAAGCCGCTACTACCGACCGATCCGACGTGCGAAAAAAGCCTATGCAGAGAGGATCGTAAACCGTGTCTCGGTGCTGAGATCCACATGGCCCGTCAAGAGGGGCAGAAGCACGGGTGTTTCCGAGATGCGCCAGTGTTCGGGGTTCTCACGGCACACCGGGCATGTGCGCGGCACAGATCATTTCGCGTCCGGGAACTGCTCGATCGCTGCAAGCTTTTCCTTAGCTGAAACGCATGCAAAACCTCTTCGCTTCATGCCCGATTAACGCGTCACCAGCTACGCCGAAGGGCCAGCAACGGCGCCGGTACATTCACGCAGCCTAAGCTTCGTCTACCTTCAACACAAGGTTTCCGAGCCGGGACCCGTTGAGCGTCGTAATGGCCGTTCTGGCCTCGGACAGCTCCTTCATCTCAACGAAACCGAAACCGCACGACGCTCCGCCGGGCCTTTCCCGGATGATAAGGACACTCGCGACCTTACCGAAAACTTCGAAGAGCGTTCGTAATTGGTCTTCCGTGGTCTTAGGATGAAAATTGTCGACGTATACTTTCATGCTCCGTGTCGATGGTCTTGCCTTCCCTATAGATACTGGTTTGTGCTGTCGGAGTAGACGCTCGCGACAGCGCGCTGTCGTGCGGCTTCGCGGGGGTTGGCTAGATCCGCCACCAGCCGGTGCTGTGCGTTTTGAAATCCTGTTCGACCCTGTGCAAAACACGGTGCTTCTTCCCCACGTGTCGCACGGCACATGGGGGGTAAAGACGACCGCCGTACTCAGTCTCGGCTGGCACGGCTACGAGGCATGCCGTTGCGTTCCGCCCGGGATCGTGCTTCTCTGACCTTCAGGGCCCGATCCCCGAGCAAGGCGCCGTCGAGTTTCGCGATGGCTAATTCGCCCTGCCCGGTCTGATTCATCTCGACGAAGCCGAAGCCGCGCGGCAGGCCGCTCTCCTTGTCTGTAATGATGGCAACTCGGGAAACCTCACCGTAGGCTGCAAAGGTCTCTCGAATCTCGTTCGCCGTGGTCTGCTCCGCCAGGTTGCCGACGTAGATCTTCATAGTTTTCCCTCGATGTAGCTGCACCGGAGGCGCCTTAAACAAAAAGGGTTCACGCCCCTAGGTCCGCAGGAAAGAAGACCTAGGGGCGTGAACCCGAAGAAGTGCTCTCGATGCATACTGGATGTGCTTCTGTTTACCACGAGCGGCCGGGGATGATCCGTGATCTCAAACTTATTTTCCAGCCAAACACGCGCTTCCTGCCCCGCCGGGATCTATTGCCTCGGGGTGTTGTACAAGGGCACGCGTTTAACGCATCGTATCGTGCCGGTTCTGCACAGCATAAAGCTCGCTGTAGGAAGGTAGTAAACGATCTGCCTTCCTACAGCGAGCTTTTTCTATGGCTGGCTACCGGACACTCACCAAGTATTGAGGTATCAAAATGCCAACAGGCAAAATCAAATGGTTCAACCCTGACAAAGGCTACGGCTTTATCGAGCAGGACAACAGCAACAAGGACGTGTTCGTCCACTGGACATCCGTAGCGGGGCTGGGCAATTATGAGCGCATGCGCGACGGGGAGCCTGTCTCCTACGAAGTCGAGCAGACGGATCGCGGACTGAATGCCGTGAGCGTCAAGCGTCTGGAACAAGAAGAAGCGTACTAAACGGCGCCCCGGGTTGACCGAGCGGCCCGGTGTCCTCGAAGGCACCGGGCTTCGTTCGGCACCATGAAACGGAACGTACGCGTCTGTAAGAACACAGGATATAATGTGTAGCACACCGTTACGGCATACAGCCAATTACCCTGAGCATAATGTCTAACAAGAAAAATACCGCACGCGTCAGTATCGATCTCCCGAAGGCTCTACGCAACCGGGTAGAAGAAGCCGCTGCGGTGGAAGGACATAACTTTGCTTCTGCTGCGCGTATCGCCCTTAGTGAATGGGCCGAACGTATCCTTTCCGAAAAAGACGCCCTACTATCTTCCTGACCTCTACCGCGGAGCGGTTCCACGACGGCACCGCCCCTTTCCCTGGCTGAAGGTCAACACGCCCTCGCGTAGAGAAAGCAGGGAATCAACGGGTTCTGCATTCTCAGCTTCAGCACATCTTTCACAGGCCCCCGGATTTATGCCGGCACGGGCCGCAGGTACTTGAATATGACTACTTTCAAATCGCTCGGGCTATCCGAGCACATGTTGCAGGGTGTCCTTGCAGCAGGGTATACAACCCCCACACCCATTCAGGCACAAGCCATACCGATCGCCCAGGCCGGCCGCGACATCATCGGTTGTGCCCAGACCGGCACAGGCAAAACGGCCGCCTTCGTCTTGCCGCTGCTCGACCGGCTGGCTGCCAACCCGCCTTCCCATCGAACGCGGTCGGTCCGTGCCCTGGTCGTCACGCCGACGCGCGAACTGGCGATGCAGGTACACGAGGCGGTACGCACGTACGGACGGTTCACCCGGCTAAGCAGCCTGGCCGTCTTTGGCGGCGTCGGCATGCATCCGCAGGTACGGGGGCTCCGGCGCGGCGTCGACATCGTCGTCGCGACGCCGGGCCGGCTCCTCGACCACCTCGACCGTGGCAACCTCGACCTCTCCCGGATCGAGGTGCTGATCCTCGATGAGGCCGACCGCATGCTGGACATGGGCTTCATCCCCGACGTCCGCAAGATCGTGGCTGCTACCCCCACGAAGCGGCAAACCCTCCTGTTCTCGGCCACGATGCCGAAAGAGATCCTGGCGCTGGCAAACAGCATCCAGATCAACCCGACCTTCATCGAAGTCGGAGAACGCCGCAACCCGGCCGAAACCGTCGTGCAGCAGGTATGCACCGTGGCAACCCATCAAAAGATGGATCTCCTGTTCCACGTGCTGGATACCGAACCGGTGGAGAACGTGCTGGTCTTTTCCCGCACCAAGCACCACGCCGACCGGATCACCCAAAAACTCTCGAAGCGGGGGTTTGCGGCGGTCGTGCTGCACTCGAACCGGACGCAAGGACAGCGGGAGCGTGCACTGGCCGGGTTCAAACGGGGGCAGTTCAGGATTCTGGTGGCAACGGACATCGCCGCCCGCGGCATCGACGTAGACGGCATCTCGCACGTCATCAACTTCAATACCCCGAGCCAGGCCGAGGATTACATTCACCGCATCGGGCGTACGGGCCGGGCCCAGGCAAGCGGAGATGCCATCACGTTCGTGGCCAAGGAAGAGGAAAAGTATCTGCGGAATATCGAGCAGCACACGGGCCAACGGCTCACGCGCAAGGTATACGACGGCTTCGCGTACAGTGCCGCGCCCGAGCCAGTGCCCTCCTCGCAGGGAGAGCGAACGGGCCGCACCGGCGGGCCGTACCGGCACAAAAGTAAGCAGCATCCCAAGCGAGGCCGCGGTTCGCAGTCGGCACGCCGGAGGTAAGGTGCAGGCCATCAACCGTGACAGATAAGCCTGTTCTGTCGCCAGGATCTTTCCGGGCAAGGGGCGTGTACTAACCTTGTTTTACGTCTTTGCTCTGGGAAAGCTATCCTCAAGCCTACGGCCTGAAAGGACGCAAGACTGTCGCTTTTCAGGCTGTAGGCTTTTTGCTGGCCGCCTTCTCAACACCAAACGAGAGGTTCAGCATGATACTCTACGTAGGCAATCTCGCCTCGACCACGTCCGAAGAGGAATTACGCAAAGCGTTTGTCGGATTCGGGCACGTCGAGTCCGTCAAAATCATGAAGGATAAGTTCACCGCACAATCCCGCGGATTCGGATTCGTGGAGCTTCCCAATACGATGCAGGCCCAGGAGGCCATTACCGGACTCAACGGCTCCGAACTCGGTGGAAACACCCTGACGGTGAACGAGGCGAGACCGAAACGCCAGCGTGGCAATGGACGAGAGCGCCGCTCCTGGTAGGCTTTGCGAAACGGATTTCGGTCCGATGCGCGCTCTTCTCCTTGCTCCGCCCGGTGTAGCATACCGACCAAGCCTGTACGCTTGCGTACCCCCCTCACTCTGGAGAAGCCATGTACGTCCCCCGCCGCCAACGCATGCTGGATCAGTACCTCCGCGAGATCGCGCAGATCGATCTTGTGACACCGGAGGAAGAAGCCGACCTCGCCCGCCGCATCAAGCAGGGCGATCAGGATGCGCTCCTCAAGCTGACCCGCGCCAACCTCCGCTTCGTCGTCTCCGTCGCGAAAAAATACCAGGGCCAGGGATTGCACCTCACCGACCTGATCAACGAGGGCAACTACGGCCTGATGAAGGCCGCCCAGCGCTTCGATGAGACGCGCGGCTTCAAGTTCATCTCGTACGCCGTCTGGTGGATTCGCCAGGCCATCTTGCAGGCCCTGGCCGAGCAGGGCCGCGTCGTCCGCCTGCCCCTCAACCGCATCGGGACGATCTCGAAACTGCGCAAAACCAGCGCGCGCCTGGCCCAGGAACACGAACGCGCCCCCAACCTCGAAGAACTCGCCATCGAACTCGACATCGACGTCGAGAAGGTGCGCGATGCGATGCAGCATACCGGCCGCCATCTGTCGATGGATGCGCCCTTCAACGAGGACGACGACAACAGCCTGCTCGACGTGCTGGCCAGCGACGAAGGCATCGCCCCGGACGACTCGCTGCTCGACGAGTCGATCAAGATCGACATCGAGCGGGCGCTGAGCCTGTTGCAACCACGCGAAGCCGAAATCATCCGGCTCTACTTCGGCCTCAGCCGCGAACGCCCCCTGACGCTCGAAGAGGTCGGCCAGCGTTTCGAGTTGACGCGGGAGCGCGTACGCCAGATCAAAGAGAAGGCCCTCCGCAAACTCCGTCAAAAGCACTGCCGCGAGGAGTTGCAGATACACGCAGGGTAGACGCCGGGCCGGGTGCCTCCGGTCATATCCGATACGTACCGCGCCGTGCGGCCGTTGCTCAACGTATGCCTCGTGGGGGTGTTTCGAGCATGGACAGGGGGGATGGGCGAAAAAGCCGTCGCTTGCGGCACCCCGGAAAAACCAGCAACCCCCGTCTATCTACTTGAAATGTAGGGGTTCTCCTGTGTATATATCTTTTTATGCGTTGGTATTGAGCCTTTAAGCAGCGTTTTTTCCTATCTCACGATGAGTTACCAGATCGTACTGATCGAGCCTGGTGGAACTTCCTTCAGCCAGGCTTTCCGGGACGCGCTTGACCAACAAATCAAGGACCTCGGGCTGGATCCCTCGACGACGCTCGCCTACTTCGACGCGTCAACCGCACCGCGCCTGGATCCCAAATATCCGATGGCCGGCATATACGTTGGAAGCACGCATCAGACGACGGAAGCCGCCAACGCAGTGAACACCTTGCTGGCCGCTTCCGCCTTCATCATACCCGTCGTGACCGACCTTACCCGGTTTGAAGAACAAACCCCCGAGGCGCTGCACCGGATCAACGGGACGGAAGTGAACGGGCACCGTCCCGAAGACTTCGACCGGCTCGCCGCCCTGGTGCTTAAAGCCCTGCGCTTGATCCGGGAGAAGCGGCAAGTCTTCATCAGCTACCTGCGGCGCGAGTCGCGCGGCGTCGCCTTCCAGCTCTATTATGCCCTGCGCGACCGGGGCTTCGAAACCTTCCTGGATACGTACAGCATAGCGCCGGGCCTGCGCTTCCAGCTGGAACTCTGGGATCGCATGAATGACTCCGACCTGATCCTGCTCCTCGACACCGAAAACGCCCGGGGCAGCCAGTGGGTGGCCGAGGAAATTGCCCAGGCGAAGCATATGGGGCTGGGCATTTATCAACTCATCTGGCCCGGCGTCCAGCGAAGCCGCGAAACCGATATCTGCCACCCCCATTACCTCGAGGACGACGCTTTTGAACCGTCGCCTACGGAAAGCGACGAGGCCGGGCCCGCCGCCGAAACCCCGCGCCTGAAAAAAAAGGCGTTGGACGACATCCTGGCCCGGCTCGAACGCTACCGTGCCCGGTCTTTCAGTGCCCGCCGTACACGCCTCGTCAATGCGTTTCGGACGCAGGCGCTCCAGGCGGGCCTCGTCGCGGACCTGACGCAGCCGGATCGCATGGCCCTGGTGAATGCGCAAGGACGCACCTACGAGATTTTCCCCGTCATCGGGCATCTGCATAGCGATCAGATTCATGCCGCGACGACGACGGCCGCGGCCCACGACGCCCGACGCCTGCTCTACGACGACCAGGGAATCCGCTCGGAACGGAAAGAGCATCTGGACTGGTTAAACAGCCATCTCAGCACGGCGGTGCAAAACCTTTCCCTGAAAGATGCCCCCCAGTGGATTCAGCACGTATTATGAAACCCGTTTTCCTCTCTGCCAGCATTCCCGATCCTAAACGCGATCCCCGCTTTTTCAACACGGCCGACCCGACCGCGATCAGCGAAGCCGTGATTGGCCTGGCGACCGTGGTGCTGCCCCATACGCGCCTGGTCTTCGGCGGGCACCCGGCCATCTCGCCCCTGGTTCGGTTTGTCGCCGAGCGATTCGGCACCGCCGCCAACGTAGTCATCTACCAATCGCGTTTTTTCGAAGACGCCGTCCCGGCAGACAGCCGGTATTTCGAAAACCTGACGTGGACCCCGGCCGTGCCGGGCGACCGGGATGAAAGCCTGTACATTATGCGCAAAGCGATGATCGGCAGTGAAGCGTTTGGAGCCGGTATCTTTATCGGCGGGATGGAGGGGGTACTGGATGAGTTCAGTCGATTCCCGAAGCATACGCCGGCTTACCCGGTCGCTTCGACGGGGGGTGCCGCGCTCGAACTCTGGGAACAGGTTTCTCTGGAACCGGCCGTGCACGCCGCCTTGATGCATAACCTCACCTATACCTCGCTGTTTACATACCTGTTGGCGGATATGCAGGCATAGCCCGATCAAACGGCACACTACGGCGTCCCCTCCCGTGTGCCGTGAACCACAGCCCTTGCGCCCCCAACACCGTAGCCGCCATGGAAAAAAACGCCTTACGGCTGTCCCGGCGCTGGTCCAGGCTGACCGACTACTTCCGCCGCCATCCTCGTGTATTCACCGCGCTGTGCGTGCTCATAGCGACCCCGGCGGTGGTGTGGGGCATCTTCACCCTGGAAAGCACCGGCAACCACTACATCGATACCCTTACCGACCAGGAGATTGTTCAACTGGCCGCTCAGATTGCCGAGGCCGACTCGGTGCACTTCGCTAAATCGATCATTGAAAAGGTAACGATATCGCTCAAGAAGCCTCAGATCGATGCGATTTCCACGATCTGGGGAAAGGACGAAACCCTCTATGTTTGCGGCAGGCGCTATGTAGCCGAGTTGGACGAAACCGTCGGCCTCATCGCCGCCCGGCAGCCGGATCATACCTGGGCGAACGAATCCTATTCGACGTATTTCATGATCTCGGCGATCAGCAACTCAACCGACGGGATCCTCTTCGGAGGCATAGGCCGTGAGAAGATCGGCACCCTGACGGGCCGAGACTTGACCGAAGGAACGCTTTCTTTTCCGGAGCTAGACGACATCAATGCCCTCTGGAACCAGGATGGTGAAACCTATATCGGGAGCACCAACGGCGGCCTCGTCAGGTTGTCCTCTTACGAGGAAACCCTCGCTCCTGTATCCACCGCGCTGACGGAGGTTCATGCGATCTGGGGCGACGGCGATCGGGTCTTTTTCGGAGGGGCCGGAAACGGACGTGCCATGATTGCCATGCTGGAAAAGGACGCCTGGACTACCTTTCCGATCCCCGACATGGAGGCGGTGTGGACGATCCGGGGCAACGGGACGCAGGTATTCGCCGGCGGTAACACCCCGGTCAACCGTGCCAACCGCACGTCCGGTGCCGTCGCCGTGCTACAAGCCGACGGCGCCTGGCAAACCACGACCGCCCCGGGGATGGACGCGGTCCGAACGATCTGGCACAACGGCTCCAGAACCTACGCCGGCGGCGCCCGGAGCAATCCCGGCATCCCGAACGCCTTGGATTCCGAAGGGGTTATCGCGGCGTTGCAGGCGGACAACACCTGGACCGTCGCTACGGTGCCCGGCCTACGAGAGATCACGTCGATCTGGGGCGACGGCGAGCGGGTCTATGCCGGCGGCAACAGCGCCCTGGGCGGGCTGATTGCCTCCCCGAAGTCCGACAGCAGTTGGGCGATCTCGATGGTCCCCGGATTTCAAGAGGAAGGCTTGCATCCGCTTTTTGAGACCAAATCGGAGATACGCAGCGGCATCGTCTTCATCATCCTGATCGTGTATTTCCAGATCTGCGTCTTCGGCTACGTCCAGCTCACCGCCGCGCGTAAGCAGAAGGAAGTGCTGGAGGCCACCGGTGCTTTTGCCGGAGACGATGAATCCGAAGCCGTGCAAAAAGCGCAACTGGCCCGGGAAGCCTTTGCCTACAACCTCACGCAACCCTTCCGGCTGCGCGGCCTGGAGGTGCGAAACCTGGCTTTCTACGAAGACTTCGGCTGGGCTTTTCAGCCCCAGGTCAATGTATTGCTGGGCAAAAACGGATACGGCAAAAGCCACCTCCTGCGGGCTATCACCGCGCTGTTGCTCAACGATCCGGACAAAGCGAGGCTCTTCTTCACAGACAGCCGCCAGGACGCCTATCTCAAGCTGACCCTCGACCGCGGGGACACACCCCAGACGATTCATCGCGTTCCGCTGAAGTTTGAACAAACCATCGGGCAGGTGCCCATCTTGGCCATCCCGGATGCCCGGTTCATCAACCGATCCCGCGATACGATCAGCCGCACCGAGAGCGAGCACACGGATCTAAAAAAGGACGGCGCCTATCACTTTCTGTATGAAGAACCCTATGAAGCCGTCATTCAAAACTTCCTGACCCAGCTTTGCATCGACATCGACAAGGCCGGCCTCGATGCGGAACTGCCCCGCCTGGTCAAAAAGGTGGTCCATGCGCTCACGGACCGCAGCTTCGCTTTTCATGAGGTAAGAAACCTCGGCCAGGGACGCTACCGCTGTCTCATCATCACCGAAGGCAATCCCGACACCCCCCTTCCCATCCAAAAAGCCTCGCAGGGCACCCTGTCGGTGCTGGCCATGTTCGGCCTGATTTACGACTACCTCCGCGTCGTCTCCGAGCGTGACCGGGACGTACTAAACCGGCCCGCCATCGTCTTCATTGACGAGATTGACGCCCACCTGCACCCAAGCTGGCAGCAGAAAATCGTCAACCTCTTACGCGAACACTTCCCCAGGGTCCAGTTCATCATCACGGCGCATAGCCCCCTCGTCGTCGCCGGCTGCCTCAACGGAGAAGTAGCCGTCCTGCAAAAGTTGAAAAGTCAGCAGTTCAAAGTGCATGCGTTTCAGCACGACTTCATAGGCTGGCAGGCCGAAGACATTTACCGAACCGTCTTCGAGGTCGAGGATAAGGATGAAAATTATAAACGCTACAGCAGCTTATCGCCACACAAGCAGAAGATGGAAGCGGAAATACAATCGCTGCAACAATCGAAGCCTACCCAGGAGGTGACAGCCAAGCTGGTAGACCTTCAGCAACAGGTGCGTTACATCGAGAAGGCCGACGACAAACAGCACGAGCGGCTGGAATACAAGCGGCTGGAACGGGAGAATGAGCGGTTGACCCGCAACAACAGGAAGCTGGAAGCCCTCCTGGAAGACCAGAAACAGCAACCGGCACAACGGACTTCCTCGGAGCTGGAAGCAGAAATAGAACGGCTGCGATGGCAGCATAAAGAATTGCAACAGCTCATAGCCGACCTGCAACGCAGCGACGAATCCCGCGAAAGCGACAGGAACCTATGAATGAGTACGATCGAAACCGGTTGATACAGCTTTTTGCGCAACATCCCGTCGACCACGTCGAGGCGAACGACGGGCAATTGCTCAAAGACACCTTTGGGCCGGCCCGGTACGACGCGCTGCAGGCCGACCCGGCCTACCAGCACACCTATACCCTGGTCAAGGAATACAAAAAAGAACTCGAACACATTGCCCGGACCACAGCCGCCCCCCGGAAGCAAATCCACGCCCTCCTCTACTACCTCAAACAGATCAAACATGATCAATCGAAGGAATCGCTCGATGTACTGAGCCGGTTGATCAGGCAATCTTTATACGGCGCCTGGGCGGCCGATGAGCAAGCCTATTACGACCAACGCCACAACATCATCATCGAGTGGGTCGATTTTTTTATCTCCTACACGAACCGGGATGCCGGCAGTACCAACCATGATTTCCAAGACCTGTACGAAAGCGTGTACTTCGCCTCCCCCCCGCCGGCGGTACGCAATACAACGAATCTGGTAGCCCCGATCATCGTGAAGTACCTGAACGAAGACGGCCTGGAAGGCTTTGCCGATTGGAACGACATCAAATCGGGCGATGAGATCGGTGAAAGCGTCCGAACGTACTGTCGCAAAGCGTATGCCTTCGTACAACTGGTTGAGCGCGTCTGTTTTACGAAGCCGAACGGAAGTATCAGAAACTGGTGTTTTGAAGAGTACAACACGTTTAAACAGGCCCACCTGACTGGCGACCTGGGACCGGGAAACTACAATACACGTTTCCATTTCCTTATCGTCGGCGATAACCTGAACCAGATCCTGCCGGCGCAACCGCCTCCTTCATACAATCCCTGGCACCAGCATATGGGCCAGGTTCACCACGGATTCCTGAAGCAACGGCCCCATGGCGGTGCGCCGATGAGCATCAGCAAATACGAACTGATTGATGCGCTCCACGAAATCGCGTGCAAGGTCGTCGAGGTAAAGGAACAGGTCCTCGATGAGTTACTCAGCGACTATTGAGACGGCCTGGTACGCGCCGGCCTACGCTTGCATCGCGTCTGCACCCAGGTCTTCCGGGACGAGCGAAAACATGACGGCATCGGACACGCGGTCGCCGTTGACGAGCCGGTTACGCAGCACGCCTTCGCGCACGGCTCCGACTTTCGCGGCCACGCGCAGGCTGGAGCCATTGTCCACATCCACGACGATCTCGACGCGCGTAAGCCCCAGGGCTTCGAAGCCGAAGCGCGCCACGAGACGGGTGGCGGCCGTAGCAACACCCCGCGCGGTGCAGCCGGTACGCACCCAGTAGCCGAGGTTGGCAAAGTTGTGCATCGGATGGAAGGCATTCAATCCACACCCGCCCAGGTAGTGCCCCCCCGGTACGTCGAAGATACCAAAGGAATAGGCCTCACCGGTATCCCAGGCTACAGGGCGGGCCGCGATCCACGCCCGGGCCTCGTCGAGGCTGTAGTCCGGATGGCACCACGGCAGCCATTGCCCGACTTCTGCAATCGACGCACGGGCCGCTTCGAAGAACGCATCGACGTCGCCCGGCTGGTAGGGCCGAATCAACACGACGCCGTCCGACCAGTGTGTCTTCATGGCAGACTTCTTTCTGCACCGGATCGGGCGCGGGGCGCCACGGTTACGCGTCCAGCGCGTCTTTCGACAACCATTCCGGATCGGGCGTTACGGTAGGCTGCGGAGGCGGCCCCGGGTCGGCCCAGCCCATGGTGGTCACACGCATGAGCGGCTCGACGGTCATATCCTGCGTGACGAGGATCTGACACGAGAGCCGCGCTTCGCCGAGCAAGTCGCGGTCTTTGAGCTTCTCATACTCGGCGCGCGTCATCGTCTCCGGCTCGCCGTCGATGAACCGAACGCGGCAGGTCGTGCACCGGGCGTATCCGCCGCACCGATGCCCGATGTCGACGCCGCATCCTTCGATGGCAAGCACGAGGCGTTGCCCCGCTGCGGCGTCGCATGCGCCCCTTCCTTCGATGTTGAGAGTAGGCATGGTCTGGTCTGGGTGTTCGAGGGTTCGAGGAGTTACGTGTGCGCCGCGTGCTAGGGGGCCTCTTCCGCCTGCCCCGCCGTCGCCGTCATCGCACGGGCGGTCTTCAGTTCGGCGCCGCGCCGCTTGAGCCCGAAGGCCAGCGCCGTCAGCCCCAGGGCCCCGCACGCGATCAGGAGAAAAGCCCGCTCATACCCCGCGACGGCGCCCACCTCCGAAGCCACCACCGCCCCGATCATGGGCGCCCCGATCGTCTGCCCGACGCTGATGAAGAGGGTAATGATACCCTGGGCCACCGTGCGCTCTTCCACGCGCGACTCGCTCAGCAGGATGTAAGCCAGCGCCGACCCGAGCAGGGCGGCCAGCCCCAGGCCGACCAACACGGTCCCGGCATAAAAAAAGAACAGGTGCCCGGCCAGGAAACCCAACGTCGCCAGGCCCAGCGTCATACACGCCGACCCGGCCAGCACCACAGCCCGCGAACCGACCCGGTCGAGCAAGCGCCCCGCCAGCGGAGCCCCGAGCGCCACGGCGCAGGTCAGCGGCAAGAGCATGTACGATCCCACCGACTTACTGACGCCGAAAGCCGCGACGGCCAGCTTCGGGAAAAAGACGAACGCCGCCTCGGTAGCCCCCGCCCCCACGGCCAGCAAGCCGGCCAACACGACCTGCCGGCTGCGCAGCAGGCTCAGGCGGAGCAACGGATCGGGCGCACGCTGCTCCACGTAAAGAAAGAGCGGCAGGAGGGCTACCGCAAGCAGAAAAAACGGCCATACCGCCGGCGAGGCGAGGCTCTCGAAAAAGGCCTCGGTGTCGATGCGGTTGATGCCGTAAGCCAGCGCGGCCAGCAGCCCTCCGAGGATCAGGATACCCGGCCAATCGAGTTGACGGGTCTGGACCGGGTGCGCCACAGGAAGATACCGATACCCACCCACCGCCAGGAGGACGGCCACGGGCAGGTTGATGAGAAACAGCCACGTCCACCCCACCTGCAACAAGAGCCCCGCGATGATAGGGCCGATAATGAAAGCGACGCCGTAGACAGCCCCGAGCACCCCGAGCACGCGCCCTCGCCGCTCCGGTGGAAACACATCCCCGATGACGGCGCTGGCGACGGGAAAGATGCCGGAGGCCGCCATCCCCTGCACCCCCCGCCCGATCAACACCACCGTAAACGAGGGCGCCAGCGCAACGACGAGCGACCCCAGGCCAAAAAGCAAGATGTTGAGCGTATAGACCCGGCGGCGGCGGAACACATCGGCCAGCTTGGCCATCAACGGCAACCCGACCAGGTTGAACAGAACAAACACGCTGAAGACCCACGCAATGGCACGCTCGCTCACCCCGAAGTCTTCCTGGATCGCCGGCAGCGCCGGCCCGACGATGGCGATGTCGAGGGCTACCATGAGGACACCCAGGAACAATACCAGCAAAAGACGACGTAAGGGTTGGATCGTTTCGGTCAGCAATGCCTTACAACGGGATAAATGAAACACGGCCCCGGAGTTTACGGGTCTCCCGCCCGATGAGCAATCTCATGCTCTTTGTTATTCGTGAATAGATGTGTGCCGATGGTTATTTTGTCACCCCTGCCAGGGTGCTTGGGTGTTTTAGTCACAACCAAGCGCCCGCGACGAACCACGCACCCTATCCCGTACCCATCGGCCCTCGCTCACCGACCCCAAACTGCCACGATGCGCCGCATCCGATACACTGCTTACACCGTCAGCCTCGTCGCCTTGCTCGTCCTCGGTTGGAACAGCTGCGGCAACAAGCCGCTCGTTACGCCTCCACCCGAGACGCCCGACCCATGGCCGGGCACCGGCGCCTGGGCCGTGGCACGCCTCCAGGAGATGACGCTGACGCAAAAGGTGTCGCACCTGTTTGCCTCCTACGCCTATGGGCGGTTTAGGAGCGTCGACGACCCCGCGTATCAGCGCCTCATCGACCGCGTAGAACGCTTCGAAGTCGGTGGGCTCGTCTTCTTCCAGGGCGACCCGCTGTCGCAGGCCGTGCTGGCGAACGACCTGCAACGCCGGTCACGCCTGCCGCTGCTCGTCTCGCAGGACATGGAGTGGGGCGCCGGGATGCGCCTCGACTACACGACGACGTTGCCTCGGGCGATGGCGCTCGGCGCCACACGCGACCCGGCGCTCGCCTACGCCGCCGGCGCCGTGACCGCCGAAGAGGCACGGGCACTGGGCACCCGGCAGATCTTCGCCCCCGTCGCCGACGTCAACAACAACCCGTTCAACCCGATCATCAACGTGCGGTCATTCAGCGAACATCCCGACCTCGTCGCAGCGATGGTCGTCGCTTTCATCCGGGGGGCCCAGGAAGGCGGCGTGCTGGCCACGGCCAAACACTTTCCCGGCCACGGAGACACTTCCGTGGACTCGCACAGCGACCTGCCCGTCCTGCCCTTCAACCGCACCCGGCTCGACACCCTCGAACTCATCCCGTTCCAGGCGGCTGTGGACGCCGGCGTGATGAGCGTGATGTCCGGCCACCTCGCGCTACCCGCATTCGACGCCGACATCCACGTCCCGGCCTCGCTGTCTCCCAACGTGACCCGGAAGATCCTGCGCGACGACATGGGCTTCAAGGGGTTGATCGTGACCGATGCCCTTCGGATGCAGGGCGTCACCAAACACTTCGGCGTCGGCGAAGCCGCCGTGCGCGCCCTGGAGGCCGGCGCGGACATGCTGCTGCTGTCGGACGACGAGTACGCAGCCCGGCAAGCCATCCTGGAGGCCATCGAGAACGGACGCCTGACGGAAGCGCAGATCGACGAATCGGTCTGGCGCATCCTCCGGGCCAAGGAATGGTGCGGCCTGCACGAAAACCGATTCGTAGACCTGAACGCCGCCGGCTTGCACGTGGCGACGCAGGCGCACCAGGCGCTGAGCGAGACTATCGCCCGCCGCTCGCTGACCTTGCTGCGCAACGAGCAGCAGATCCTCCCGCTCCTCGGCCCGCCGAAGCGCATCCTGTCGATCACGCTGAGCGACAGCGATACGCCGTCCACGGGAGACCCCTTCATCGTCGCCCTCCGCCGCCACGCCAACACCTCCGAGATAGCCACGCTCCTCCTCGACCGACGCTCCGTGCCCAAGGCCTACCGGGAGGCGCTGGCCCAGACCGCCAATGCCGACGTCGTCTTCGCGCCCACGTTCCTCTACGTCCGGTCCGGCAGCGGACAAATCGGCTTGCCCGATAAACACCGCGCGTTCCTGGACGACCTCATCGCCGCCGGCAAACCCGTCGTGTTGATCTCCTTCGGCAACCCCTACATGGTGGCCGGGCTGGCGCAGCAGCCGACCGCCTACCTCGCCGCCTACGGAGGCAACGAAGCATCCCAGAAGGTAGTCGTGCAAGCGCTCTTCGGCCAGCAAGGCTTCGAAGGGCGTCTGCCGATCACCATTCCCGGCCTCTACGCCTACGGCGACGGCCTCCGCCTGGATCAGGTCGACCTGCGCCACGGCTACCCCGAAGAAGTAGGTATGTCCGGCGATACCCTGTCCCGCATCGACTCGCTGCTGCGCAATGCGATCACGCGACGCGCTTTCCCCGGTGCTGCCGTCGCCATAGGCCGGGCCGGGGCGCTCACCAAGCTCGACGGCTACGGCTACTTCACGTACAACTCCGAGCAACCCGTCACGCCGCAGTCGCGCTTCGACATGGCCTCGGTCACCAAAGTGGTCGTGACCACCACGGCAGCCATGCAACTCTACGACCAGGGCCTGCTCGACCTTGACGCCCCCGTGAGCCGATATCTTTCGACTTTCACCCAGCACGGAAAACAAGGCGTGACGATCCGCCACCTGCTCACGCACACGAGCGGGCTGCCGCCCTTCCGCCCGTTCCATCGGATGGGCGTCACCACGCGCCAGGCTGTGATCGACTCCATCTTTGCCATCGGGCTTGAGTTTGAACCCGGCGCGCAAGCCCGCTACAGCGACTTCAGCATGATTACGCTGGCCCTCGTCATCGAAAAGATTACGGGCCAGGAGTTCGCCGCCTATGCGCGGGAGCATATCCTGGAGCCGCTCGGCATGCACGATACCGGCTTCCTGCCCACCGGGCACCCGGACGAGAGCGTCGTCCCGACCGAGGTGGACGATTACTTCCGCAACCGCCTGATCCAGGGCGAAGTCCACGACGAGACGGCCTGGCTCCTGGGCGGTACCGCCGGGCATGCGGGCCTCTTCTCCACCGCCGCCGACCTCGCCAGATTTGCCTTCATGCTCACCAACGGCGGGCGGATCGAGGGAAAACCCTTCATCCGAGACGAAACGATTCGCCTCTTCACCACCCCGATAGACCCCGATCACCATACGCGCGCCCTCGGGTGGGACACCCGCAGCCGAGAAGGCTATTCGTCGGCCGGCGCGTTTTTCGGGCCGCACAGCTTCGGCCATACCGGTTTCACCGGCACGTCGATATGGATCGACCCCGACCAGCAACTCTTCGTCATCCTGCTGACGAACCGCGTCTATCCGACCCGCGAAAACCGGGGCCACCTGCCCATCCGCCCTCAGCTGGCAGACCTGGCCTACAAAGCCATCGTCGGCGCGCCCGTGCTGACGATGCCGACGCACTGAGGAATGGAACATTCTTTGCATGGCAGGTTACACCGCCTGCCGGAAAAGGCGTGCCGGCTCGATCTGACAGAATGTCCGCATAAATCAGGCTTCCTACATCCATGCCGACCTACATCTATCGTCGCAAAGACGGAACGACGTTCGAGATTGACCAACGGATCACGGAGGATGCGCTGACGACGTGCCCTACGACGGGGCAAGCGGTGACCCGCGTCATCACGGGAGGCACCGGCCTGATCTTTAAGGGCAGCGGCTTCTATCAGACCGATTACGTACGCAACAAGAACACCAACGGCGACGCCTCCAAAACCGAGGCCGGCGACAAAAAGGAAAAAGACACGCCCTCCGAGACGACGAGCAAGGACGAAAAGAAAGAGACCAAAGAAACGACGCCGTCGTCGTCGAAAAGCGATACGTAACGCATCTCACAGCACATCACCCCGGCGCCAACGCTGGAGCGCCCTCCGCCAGGCCGCCTCGTAGTAGGCTTCTCGCTCCAGCATAAACGCTTCAAAGATCCCGTCCGAGTCGTAGATCCGGCGACGGTTGAAGAGGAAAGCCCCGATCGGATCCTGCTCGTCGTAGCTGTATCGCCACACCTCGTATTCGAGCTGGGTGTCTACGTAGAGGGGGCTACCGAAGAGGGTGTAGATCATCCCCCGGTCGGTCTTCCAGCCCTCTTTGTAGGTCGTATAGAGCAGGTTGGCTTCCTCGATGCGGCTGTAGTAGAGTTGGAGCAGGTTGGCCGCGCGGGCCCGGTCCGGCATGATCGACCCCCAGAATGCATCGAAACGGCGCTTTTTCTCCTCCGGGGTGCCGGCGGCCTGGATATGTTCGAGTTCATGCTCGCGGGCGAGGTACACGAGCGCCGCCACCATCTCGTCGAGCGAAGTAATCTTGGGAAAGGACGCGCTGCGCACGGCGAAGTCGCGGCGGCGCTCCAGGAACGGTACGCCCGTGCCGCCTTCGCTACCGACCCGCACATCGACGCGGTAGATGCCCCGGGTGAGGGACGGCAGGTCGAACTCGATGATGAGTTCCTCGTCGAGATCCTGCACGCGGCGTCGTACCACCTGCAAGGTATCGGCCCGGTCGTACCGCACGAGTCCGAAGCCCTGCCCGATCGTAAACCCGTAGGGCGGCTGGGCGGACGCCGTGTCGCTCTCGAAGCGCATCAGGCGCATCTCCACGACCAGGTCCTCCAGGTGCCGGGTGTTGTAGAGTTCGACCGAGGTGCGCATGGAATCCAGCCCCGCCGGTACGTGGAGCGAGAGCAGGGGCGCGTAGGGCATCCCCTCCCGCCGGGCTTCCATCCGGATGCGGCTCAGCGCCAGGCGGCTTTCGCCCAGCGCGGTGACCTCTACGCGTTGCCGCCGCCGGGCGGTCTGCTCGCTATGGAGGTCGGTCACCACCACCTCGACCAGATACGTGCCCGAGGCCCTCGGAAACCGATGGGTCCACCCGTACGGCACAAACGCCTGCGTCGCCTCGTACGTCGGCACGCGCACCGTGTCGACGGCGGCGTACTCGTCGAAAAGATCGTCACCCTTGCGATCGAACAGACGCACGACGGCCTCGAAGCGAGCCGTATACCCCTCTTCTGCTTCGGGCAAGAAGACCAGCGACGCGTGGGGGATGCTCAGATACAGGTCGATGCCGGCCTGCCCGCCTCGGACCGTGGCCAGGGCCTCCAGGTCGAAGTTAGGCACGCCGGGTTCATAGGCGAACGTACGCCCGGCGTTGACCGAGTCCAGGTACGCCATCCGCGAACACCCCCCGCCTACCTGGCTCAACGCCAGCCCCATAAGCACCAGGGCGGCCAACCTCCACGGGGCGTTCCTACCAGCGGTGCCTCTCGTATCGGCTGCTTCATGCGTTGCGCTATGTGGTTTGCGCCCCATGGGTCAACCATGCCTTGAGAACCGAGACGAAGCACCGAGAGCACGCTTATGCCGCGCCCTGCCCTTGCAGAACGGATCGGGCAACCTGCACGATGGCGGCAAACGCATCCGCCTTGAGGCTCGCTCCTCCGATAAGGCCCCCATCCACATCCTGCTGAAGCAGCAACGTCGGCGCGTTATCCGGGTTCATGCTGCCGCCGTAGAGGATGCGGATGCCGTCCGCCAGCGCATCGCCGAACTGCCGGCGGAGCAGGCTGCGGATGAACGCGTGCATCGCCTGCGCCTGCTCCGGCGTGGCCGTCTCGCCCGTCCCGATGGCCCAGACCGGCTCGTAGGCGATGACCAACCGATCCGGTGTATCGACGGCGATGCCGCCGAGCGACCCTTCGAGTTGCGCCTGGACGACGGCGCGTTCGCGCCCGGCCTTGCGCTCGTCCAGCATCTCACCGACGCAGACGATAGGGGTCAGGTCGTGCGCCAATGCCTGCTCCACCTTGTCATGGATCGAAGCGTCCGTCTCGCTGAAATATTGACGCCGCTCCGAGTGCCCGAGGATCACGTAGTCGCATCCGACCGAATGGAGCATCGAGGCCGACACTTCGCCGGTGAAGGCGCCGGACTCGGCAGCGTGCATGTTCTGGGCGCCGAGGCGAACGGCGGAGCCGCGTAACGCCCCGAAGACCGCGTCGAGGCTGATAAAAGGGGGGCATACCGCCACCTGCACCGGCTTCGGATCGCCGACGCTCTCTACGACGCGCCGGGCCAACTCCGTAGCCGTGGCCAGGTCGGTGTTCATCTTCCAGTTTCCTGCAATCAACATGTCCGCTTACGTAGGATCGTTCGGGGGTTACAAGCTCAACTTTTGCGCAGCCGGGCTTCGATGCCACAAGGAGTACATGGTAACAATTTGTTCCTCCAGGCGACAACCCTCTTGAACCAATTGTCGTTTTTCTTCACGTACTTTCCGGTTGCAACGTTGCTACCGCTCGCCCTACTAATCCTAGCAGTACCATCGGCACCCGTTTCCGTCAATGTATACACCGAGCAATGCCATGCCCCGCAACAATTTGCCTGCCGTCTCTACTACCCTCCTGTGCCTCACCCTGGCCGTGCTGATGGCTTCCGGGTTGGGATGTGACGCCACCGTCATGGATGAAACAAACGAGGCACGCTCGACAACGAACCCTCGTACGGGCCTGATATCTCCCGAATTCTACACGCTGGCCGAAGACTGGGATTACAGCGACGGCGCCAACGGACCGGCGCACTGGCCCGAGCTTTTTGAGCAATGCGCCGGGCAGGGCCAGTCTCCCATCGACCTTCAGACGCCTCCTTTCTTCGACAGCTTCTTCCAGCAACTTCGCGGGGATCGCTTTGCCGGTGACCACGGCCTGCGCTCGACGCCCCTGCGTGACCTGCCCGGGCACCCGCCTCTGCGGTTCGATTACACCGTCGAAAATGAACTGGACGTCTTCAACAACACCTACACCGTCGAAGCCGAAATACACGACCCGACCTGGACGTTGACCGTCGGGGGAGCGACCTACACGCTGTTGCAGTTCCACTTCCACACCCAGAGCGAACACCTTCTCGACGGCACCGCGTTTCCGCTGGAGATGCACCTGGTGCATCGCAGCGAGGACGGCGCACTGGCCGTGGTAGGTATCTTCATCGAGGCGGGCGAGGAGAACGAGGAACTGGCGAAGATCTGGGCGGACTTGCCCGGCGTAGACGATACCGAGACGATTCCGGTTCATGACTTCGACCTGGCCCTGGTATTGCCCCGCAACCGCGAGAACTTCCGGTACTCGGGTTCGCTGACCACGCCGCCCTGTTCCGAAGGCGTGAACTGGTTCGTGATGAAGACGCCCATCGAAATGTCGCAGGCCCAGCTCGGCGCCATCGCGGCGATCTTCTCGGACACCGGTGCCTTCCCGGACGGCAACCGCCGCCCGACGCAGCCGCTGAACGGACGGTACGTCCCGATAAGCCGGTTCTGAGCCGACGCTGCTACGAATTGCCGAGGACCGACAGGACGTCTGCCTGCACGGCGGCGATAGCAGCACCGACGTACTTGCCGACGATCTTACCCTCGGAATCGATGAGAAAGCGCGTCGGGATTACGTTGATGTTGTACCGCTGGGCCAGTTCGCCGCCCAGGCTGCCGGGCGCAAAGATGTGAAGGCCGGGCACGTTGCGCCCTTCGAGGAACGCTTCGTTGAGCAGCGTGTCCGGCTCCACCGAGATCGACACGATGCGCAGGGCGGCATCGCCTGCCGCTTCGTAAAGGGCGTTGCGCGCTGCAAATTCGCGCTGAAAAGTCTGATCCTGCGGCGTATAAAACTCCAGCAGCACGAGCGATCCGCGCAGGCTGTCGAGCACGACGGCGCTGCCTTCGCGGGTGGTGGCGGTAAAAGACGGCGCGGCCATGCCGGGCAGCAGGTTTTCGAGTTCATAGATGGCCCGGTCGCCCCAGGCGGCCCACTTCGTGTCCGCATACGTCTCCCTGAGCACGCGGGCCGCGGCCAGGGCTTCGTCGTGCTGTAAGCTATCCATGTAGGCCAGGACGAGTTCCGACTGCAGCTGCGCCCGCTGCTCGTCGTCAACGGCGCGCGCCTGGAAGTCGCGCACCTGTTGCAGCGCGGCGTCTTGCCCCGCCAGCCGGGCCTGCGCCTGCCGGGCCACCCGCCCGATGCCGGCATAGCTGAGGTTGTCGGGGCTGATCTCCGACGCCCGCGCCAGGGCCAGCGAGTCGTTCCATCCTCCCAGCATCATCACCGCCTCGGCGGCGGCGACTTCGCTGCCCATGGTGTTCGGAAACATGGTGCGCATGTTCCAGAAGATCGCAGCGGCCTGTTCGAGGTGCATGCCTACCGCTTCATGGGTATACCGATCATTCCGAAGCAGTTCGAGGAGGGTGTTGTTGTACTGCGCTTTCGTGTTTCGGTAGGCGAGCCAGGCGGCGTTCTCGGGAGACCGAAGGCGTAGCAGGCGGTTGCCTACGGGAAACGTCGCCTGTACCGAGACCGAATCGCTGTCCGCCACGGCCAGTTCGTCCACCTTCAGGATCTGCCCGCGCCGGCTGACGATGAGCGCATAGATGCCGCGCGCGGGTGCCTCGACGTCGAGTTGAAACGCGCCCGTGCTGTCGGTGACGCCATACCCGAGCGTGTCCGGCTCGCCTTCCGAACTCACCGTCACGAGCACTTCGAACCCGCGATAGTCCGGCACCGAGTCGACGTCGGCGCTCACCGTGAAGCGGCCTTCGAGGTAGTTGTGCACGGTGCGAGCCTCGGCCTCGGGCTGTTCTTTTTGGGCGCACGCGGCCAACAGCGCGAGGCTACAACCGAACCAGATCAATAAAACCGCAAATCGAGGATTCATGGCGGTAAGCCTGGGAAATGAGGATACTGAGCGGTGATGCATGCTGTGTGGGGGTGGGGGGTTCCGAAGATAGAGGAATCGCCAGGGGATGTCATCCAAGCGAGGATCCTCTATGCTCGATCCTCTATCCTCCGTGCCCTCCCATACACCCACACGATCTCCAATCTGTCTATTCGACTCACGGATTATCCGGCGCCTCGGCCAGGCGTTCCTGCAAGAGCGTACGCACCAGCTTCGGATCGGGTGAGCCGTCGAAGCCGCGCATTACCTGGCCGATGAAGAAGCCGAGGAGGCCCTTCTTCCCGTTGCGATAAAGGGCCACCTGATCCGCGTGCCGGGCCAGCACCGCTTCGACGACCGGGACGAGCGCCCCGGCGTCGGAGACCTGAAGCAGGTTGTCCGCTTCGGCGATGGCTTCCGGAGATCGTGTGTCGGCGAGCATGGTGTTGAAGATCGCCTGTGCTCCGCTCGAATTAACCGCGTCGTCCAGGCGCAAGCGCACCAGATCGGCCAGCCGTTCCGCCTCAATCGCGAAAGCGTCGATGCCGATGGATTGCTCGTTGAGCACGCGCAGCACGTCGGTCATCACCACGTTGGAGACGGCTTTGGCCTGATCGTGTGCGTCCCGGTCCGGAGCACGTTCGCGAAGCGCGGCCAGCGCCGCTTCGTAGTAATCCGCCACGCCGCGCTCCTCGGTCAGGATCGAGGCATCATAAGCCGGCAGCCCGAGCGCTTCGACGAACCGCGCCCGCCGGGCCTCGGGTAGTTCGGGCAACGAAGCCCGGATGGCTTCGCGGCGCTCTTTGGTGACGACCACCTGGGGCAGGTCCGGGTCGGGAAAATACCGATAGTCGTGGGCCATTTCCTTCGACCGCATCGGGCGCGTCTCCTGCCGGTTGGTATCCCACAGGAGCGTCTGATGCACCACCGCGACCCCGCGCTCCAGCAGCCGGATCTGACGGCCGACTTCATAGTCGATAGCACGTTCGACGTTGCGGAAGGAGTTCATGTTTTTGATCTCGGTCTTGACGCCCAATGCCGCCTGCCCACGGGGCCGGACCGACACGTTGGCGTCGCAGCGCAGCGACCCTTCCTCCATGTTGCCGTCGCAGATGCCGAGATACCGGACGATCTGACGGATCTTTTGCATGTAGCGGTAGGCTTCATGACCCGATCGGACGTCCGGCTCCGAGACGATCTCGATCAGGGGTACGCCACAGCGGTTGTAGTCGAGCAGCGTGTCGTAGGGATCCTGGTCGTGCAGCGACTTGCCGGCGTCTTCTTCGATGTGGATCCGCGTCAGCCCGATGCGTTTGATGACAGGCGGAGCGTCCGCCCCGCCGTCGAGAACCACCTCAATGTATCCGCCTTCGCAGATCGGTTGCTCGTATTGGGAGATCTGATACCCCTTGGGCAGGTCGGGGTAAAAATAATGCTTGCGGGCCAGGACGGAGCGTTCGGCGATGCGGCAATGCGTGGCCAGCCCCATCCGCACCGTGTACGAGACGACCCGTTCGTTCAGCACGGGCAACGTGCCGGGATGGCCCAGGCTGATGGGATCGACGTGTCGATTCGGCAAGGCGCCGAAGGCCGCCGACTCCGGGCTGAACGCCTTCGAGATCGTCTGAAGCTGACAATGCACTTCGAGGCCGATCACCGGCTCGTAGTTCTCATGCGCCATGACGCACGCTTCGGGTAGGTCTTAGAAGCAATACTATTCAAATAAGCCTTGTAATTGTCCTTGCGAGCGAGCGAAGCGAGCGCGGCAATCTCGTTGTTCTTGCTTGACTTACGAGATTGCTTTACTTCGTCAGTCGGGCTGCGCCCTCGTGTGTCGTTGCACTCCTCGCAATGACATCCTTACAGCTTCTTACGGACAACCAGGGACAGCGGAAAAGAACACAGAACGTGTCACCTCGGGTTCATGTTCTGCCAAACCTTTCCGCCGTGCAGCAGGCTTCTGCCGAGCACCATGCAGTAAACGAGAAACCGCGATACAAACCAAGGGCACTTCCGTATCCGACGATTCGAACGGCCATCAGCACGGCTCGCCGGTTCGTGCGGACGATTAGGAGAGAAAGAAAAACGGCAGGGCTGTCTGATTCCTAGCTTTTTGTTCAGAAACCTGCTCCATCAGCAGACCGAGCACCACACACGCCCGGCTTGATGGAGCCTCGGCACGGTAAGGCCGAAGATGATCTGCCAACCTATTTCCTGAAAGGCTCAACGGTACGTCCCTCCCTTCCTCTCCCGGACGATGTTGAGACCTTTACAAGCAGGCAGGGACGGCGTACGCCCTGCTTAGATCAGGTACGTCCGAGCTACCCTCTGCGGTACCTGCCCGTCGGCGGAAATTCGAGCCGCGTTTAACGCATGGCTATCGGCGGAGAAACATCCGCCGCGACGTATGAGCCTTTTTGCAACGCAAAAAGCTACGCCTATGGCACAAAAAAAGCCGTGAGACACCCGGTTGCTCCCCGCGTGCTCACGGCTATCCACCCAGAGCGAACAAGGTCGCCCAGGTCTGGCAAAACCAATATAGGCGGCCTCCTTTCGCTTGTCAATCCAATCCCATCCTTGTTAAGGAGGTCGCATCATGACCGTAGAGACCACCCTGTCGGGGACGTCGTCTCCCCATCGTTCAACAGGCCTCTCGGCATCCGTTCGACGGGTTGCCTGCTGCCTGTTCACCGTGCTTTTCACCCTGCTTTTTCCGGCTCCCGCGCCCGCGTTCGCCCAAGAGACGGGAGCCCTCCAGGGCGTCGTGACCGACGCCGAGACCGACCAGCCCCTGCCGGGGGTCAACGTGACGCTGCAAGGCACGTTGAAGGGCGCGGCTACCGACGTAGACGGGCGCTATGTCATCACCGGCATCGTCCCCGGTGCGTACACGGCGGAGGCATCTTTTCTCGGCTTTAAGCGCAACACCGCGGCCGTGACCGTCCGGGCCGGCGCCGAAGCCGTGCAGGACTTCGTCATGGAGGAAGACCTCATCGGCCTCGACGAGATCGTCGTGACCGGCCAGGGCGCCGCCATCGAAAACCGACGCCTCTCGACGACCGTCGAAGTGATCTCGGCCAAGCAACTGAGCCAGCTACCCGGGCAACAACTCGACCAGCTCTTGCAGGCGGCGCTGCCCAGCGCGTCGATCCGGTTTGCGTCCGGCCTGCCGGGCACCGCCTCGCTCATCCGCGCCCGGGGCATCACGTCGGCCAACAGCAACACGACCCCGGTGATCTACGTCGACGGCGTCCGCGTCGACAACCTCAACGGCGGCTCGGAACTCGACATCGGGACGGGCGGCAACGAGAGCAGTTCGATCTCCGACATTCCCATCGAAAACATCGAACGGATCGAGTTCATCAAGGGCGGCGCGGCCACCACGCTCTACGGCTCCGACGCCTCCAACGGGGTCATCCAGCTCTTCACGAAGAAAGGCATCCCCGGCCGCTCAACGTTCAGCTTCGAGACGACGCAGGGCACCCGCGCGGCAACGACCGACTTCCAACGCTTTCACGCCACCGAAGACGTGCTCTACCGTGCGGGCCACCTGCAAACGTATCGCCTCTCCGGCAACGGCGGCACGCACGACCTGACGTACAGCTTCTCCGGCAGCATGGCCGACGACGACAGCTACCGATACGGGCTCGGGGCCGTCCGGTACAACCTTCGCACGACGGTCGGCGCCCGCCTCAACGAAGCCACCCGGTACACCGGGTCGTTCGGCTTCTCCAGCCACGTGTTCGACCGCGTCCTCAACGCCAACCAGTTCAGCCCCTTTTTCGATACGGAGCACGGCGCCCAATGGGATATCCGCAATGAGGAACTCATTACCCTCTACAATGAGATCGACGCCGCCCGCTTCCAGGGAGACGAACGCACCGCGTACATCGACTCGGTCCGCGCGCAGGATCAACTCTACAACTGGCGCGAAAACGTCAAACGCTTCCAGACCTCGCAAGCGCTCGACTTCTCCCTCACGCCGAACCTGAAAGCAGGCTTCAAGACCGGCGTGGACTACCGCGTCGCCAACCAGACCGAGTTCTACTGGACGGAATGGCTCATCCAGCTCGGCCTTACGGACGCCGATGCCTCGAACGAAGGCGACCTCACCCGCGTGGACCGGCGTTTTCTCGGCCTCACGGCGGAAGGCACCCTCCAGTACAGCAAGCAGTTCGGAGACCTCTCCACCATAACGACCCTCGGCGGGCAGGTCTTCCGGGACGAAGACGAACAGATCGAAGCCATGGGCGGCGCCATCGCCGACGGCTCCCGGTCCGTGACGACCGGCGCGACGCAGACGGCGGACGACTTCGTCCTCACCGTCGCCAACTACGGCGCCTTCATATCCGAAAACATCGGCTACAAAGACCGATACTTCGTCGAATTCGGCCTTCGCGGTGACGGCAACTCGGCCTTCGGCGACGAGGTGGGCGTGCAGTACTATCCCAAAATAGGCGCCTCGTACGCGATCTCCTCGGAGCCGTTCTTCAGCGCGGCCCTCCCGGAGCCCCTCGTCTCGTACCTCAAGGTGCGCGCGAACTACGGCGTGGCGGGCAAATTCCCGGATCCGTTTGAAAACGAACGGACGATCACGCCGGACCCGTTCGTCGACGGGCTCTCGTACCGCTTCGGCCGCCCCGGCGACGACAACCTAAAGCCGGAGAAGACCTTCACCTACGAGGTCGGCGCCGACCTTGCGCTCTTCGGCGGACGCGCCCACGTCGAATTCACGTACTACAACGCCCGCACCGAAGACGCCCTCTTCAGCGCGCCGTTCAACCCGTCGTCCGGCCAGAATGCCCAGCTCCGCAACCTGGGCGAGATCGAGAACAAAGGCTACGAGTTGAGCACCATGCTGCAACTCATCGACGAGCGCGACTTCGACCTGCGCTTCACGGGCTCCGTCAACCACAACAAAAACAAAGTACTCTCGACGGGCGGGGCGCCGGAGTTCAACCTGTTCGGCTTCACCTTCCTGGGGCGGTACGTCCGCGAAGGGCTCCCGGTCGGTTTCCTGCGGGGTACCGGCGTCCACCTGGACCGCGTCGACGAGAACGGCGCCCTGATCCAGGCTCCCTTTGAACAGGGCGGGGCCTTCGAGGCCAATGCTTTCCTCGGCAAACCGACGCCGAGCCACTGGGGATCTCTGAGCCTGAACGCAACCCTCTTCAACCGGCTCAACGTGCTGGTCGCGGCGGACTACCAGTGGGGCGGCCAGGTGATCAACCTCGGCGAACGGTACCGCCTGCTCAACGACCTGTCGGTCTACGGCTCGCTGGACTTCGACCCCAACTTCGCTGAATGGGCCGACCGTGACTGGAAGCAACGCTTCCTGGACGGCGAGATCACCTCCACGCAGATGGGCGACGTCCTGATCGCCGACTCGGACTACCTCAAGGTCCGCCTGATCTCGGTCGGGTACCGCATACCCGAGCGGTACGTCCGGGGGCTCCTCAGCGAACTGGAGATCCGCCTGAACATCGAGAACCCGTTCAACTTCGCATCGGGCCCGATGGACCCCGAGCTCTCCGGGCTCAACACAGGCCCCACGCAGGGCGCACTCAACGTCGGCGGCTACGCCTACGGGGCCGACTCCCTGCCGCGTACCTACTCGCTCACCGTGCGGACGACGTTCTAGGCGACCGTCCCAACGTACGTCGGGCTTTACAGACCTGCTGTTTGCACTCTGTGGTGTCGGTCCCTGGTTTCCGGTCACTGGTGGGAAGTCCAACCTTACTCCTAATGACCCGTGACTAATGACCCGCACAGGAGCCATGCCGGAATGCTACCCCGGCGCCCTCCAGATACCCACCCAATCATGCCCCTTGATCCCATGCAACCGATAGATCGACACCCATGCGCGAAGCGGGCGCTCCTGGCCCTGCTGATGCTGACGGTCCTCTCCGCCGGGGCGACCGGCTGCGACCTGCTGGACCCGTCCAACGTGACCAACCCCGATACCACGCAAGACGCCATCCTGGACCTCCCGGCGGTGGCGAGGCCGTGGCTGAACGGCCTGGAGCGCCAGACCGCCCTCATCTACAACAGCCTCGTCGTGCCCACCGAGGTCTCTACCGACAACTACGCCAACACGAACAACTTCTACCTGAACGACGACAACCTCGCCTTCATCACCGATCAGGCTACCGACGTCGAAGACCTGCAATTCACGATTGCCGACCTGCGGGAGTCGGCGCTGTTCGGCCTGACGACGGTGGCGGAGAACGACGAAAACACGACCAACGATCAGCTGGCCGAGTTTCAATTTTTCAAGGGCCTCTCTTACCTGCTGGGCGGCCTCTACTTTAAAGCCCTGCCTGCCGAAAACAACGGCCCGCCGGTAGGCAGCGAGGCCCATCTGCAACGCGCCGTCGATGCGTTCGACGAGGCACTCGCCCTGTCGACCGGCGGCGACAAAGAGGTCGGCTATCACCTCGGCAAGGCCCGGGCGTATTTCTACCTGAGTGACCGGGCCAACGCCCTCGCTGCGGCCGAGGCCGCCATCGCCGCCGACGGCAACGACGACTACGTCCGCTACGTGAAATACGACGGTGTGAACAACGTGACGGGAGACGACAATACCGCCCAGGATGCCCTGTTCGACCGTAGTACGGACGACCTCCAGCCCCTCCCGCGCCTCGACTTCCTGGATCCCAAATACACCAGCTTCCGGAAGAACGTCGACGATGAGGACGACATCCCGATGTTCAAGATCGAAGAGGCGTACCTGATCAAGGCCCAGGCCCGGCTGGCCGACGGTGCGGTAGATCCGGCCCGCGAGACGATGAAAGCGCTCGTCGCCGTCGTCGCCGCCCGCCCGACGGGGATCCTCATCGACGCCAACGAAGCCCGGAGCGACCGCAACCCGGGCTCGCGGCCGGCCTCCGAAGACTGGATGGTCCGCGCCAGCCCGCAGGATGCGTTCCGGGCCGGCCTGACGCGTACGCGCGGCGTGGCGGGAACGGAGATCGAAATACCGATCATCTCCGGCACCTCCGTCGACGACGCCATGGTCGACGCCGCGAGCACCGGGGACGACGCCCTGGAACTGCTCTACTTGATGCGCCAGGAGATTTTCATGGCCGAGGGCATCCGGGCGGTCGACTTCGGCATCAAGTGGCCCCTGCATGAGAACGAGGCAACGTTCAACCCGGCCATCACCGCCGAGGACCGGCGGCCGTTCATCCCGGCCTTCCTCCCCAGCCCGGCCGACCGGATGGACGCTTTTACGCTCAATGCCGGCACGATGGAAGTCACCATCGAGTTGAACATGAACCGGTTGCTCGTAGAAAACAAGAGCGCCCTTCCTTTCTTTTAGGGAAGCAGGCAGGGATGACACAGCGGCGAAGCTGTTGAATCTGAGCCTGCGCTCGGCCTCGATGCCGGGGGAGCCGCCGAGGCCGAGGCGCTGGCGGAGGCGGCGCAGCCCTATCCCTTCGGCAGCATCAACCCGCAAGAGCCTCTCGGTGGGAGAAGAATGAAGATCAAAGCGGGCGCATCGAGGATCGCATCCTCGATCCTCTAACCTCAAACACGTCCACACCCCCACAGACCCCTACAAGCGTCTCAGGAGGCTCTGAACTTCGCTAGCACCTCCGCCGCGTGCTCATTCACGTCGGGTCGTTTCAGGATGTGCCGGATGACGCCGTCTTCGTCAATGAGAAAGGTGGTGCGTTTGACGCCCATAAAGATGCGCCCGTACAGACTGCGCCGGCCCCAGGCGCCGTACTGTTCCAGCACGACGTGTTCCGGGTCCGCCACGAGCGGAAACGGCAGGGCATATGTATCGGCAAACCGTGCGTGGGAGGCCACCGCGTCCGGCGAGACACCGATGACGGCGATGCCGGCGTCAAGCAGATCCTGGTAGCCGTCGCGCAGGCTACAAGCCTGCTTGGTACACCCGGGCGTGTCATCCTTCGGATAGAAATAGAGGGCTACCTTACGGCCTCGATAATCGGCCAGACGGATGGCCTCTCCATCCTGTGTTTGTCCTTCAAAGAGCGGAGCCGGTTGCCCTACCTCCGGCATTGTGCCTGTCTCAGCCATGATAGGTACCCTACTTGGGTTGGAACGTAGAGGAGCAGGCGCATACACGGCGGCCTCCTCCGGCGCCGTGTATACCCTGCGCGGTGCCAATATAGGTGATCCAGGCCCGTCTTTTTTCGAGGATGCCGCAACCCTGAGCCCACCCTGGAGGCCGGCCTCCGCCCCGGAAGGTCAATCACGTTCTATTTCACCCTCCCTGTGTAATCGCACCACGACGCGCAGCCCGACGCCGCTCCCCGGCCCTAAAAGGCCAACACCCGCTCAAGCGCCGGGCGGAGCTTCGGACGCGCCGAGTAGATGTGCCGCTCCAGCTGGATCGAGAAAGGCACAGGGAGGTCTTCTGAGGCGACGCGCACCGGCGGTGCATCCAGCAAGGCAAAGCCCTCTTCGGCAATCCGAGCCGCCACCTCGGCCCCGAAGCCCCCGGTATACGCCGCTTCGTAGAGCACGACGACACGGCTGGTTTTGGCGAGGGAACGCAGCACCGTCTCCCGGTCCCAGGGCACCAGCGTCCGCAAGTCGATCACCTCGACCGAGACGCCGTGCTCGCGGTCCTGGATCTCGGCCTCTTCCAGCGCCCAGTGAACCCCCAGGCCGTAGGTGACGATCGTCACGTCGGTGCCTTCGCGCGCCACACGCGCCGCGCCCAGCGGGACGTGGTACGGCGCATCCGGCACGGCCCCCCGGATGGAACGGTACAGGTATTTGTGTTCGAAGAACATGACCGGATTCGGCTCCTCAATAGCCGTCATCAACAGGCCCTTGGCGTCGTGCGGCGTGGCGGGCACGACCACCTTGAGCCCGGGTACATGGCAGAACCAGGCTTCGATGCTCTGAGAATGAAACGGCCCGGCCCCGATATGCCCCCCGAAAGGCGCCCGGACGGTAACACCCAGCGGCGCCCCCCACCGGTAATGCGTGGTCGCCAGATTGTTGACGATCTGGTTGAACCCACACGCGATGAAGTCGGCATACTGGATCTCGACGACGGGCTTGAAGCCTTCCAGCGCCAGCCCCATCGCCGCCCCGACGGCGCCGCTTTCGATGATGGGCGTGTTGCGCACCCGGGCCGGGCCAAAGGCTTCGACGAATCCCTGCGAGACTTTAAAAACCCCTCCGTAGGCCGCCACGTCCTGCCCCATCAGCAGCACCCGTTCGTCCTGTTCCATTGCCTGGCGCAACCCGTCACTCACCGCATCGATGAACCGCTTCTCCGATGCCGGACCGGCAGGCGCTACGTGTCCGGAAAAAGCCGGGGCAAAGAGATCGGCACGCTCGGCGTCCGGGGTGCTCTCGACGGCCGGCTGCGCCAGCGCGTACTCGGCGGCTTCCTCCACCTCGGCCTCCAGCGCCTGCCTGACGGTGTCCACCTCTTCGGGCGTCATCACGCCGTCTTCCAGCAGCATGCGTTCGAACCGGTCGAGCGGATCTTTCTGCCCCCAGGCCGCCATGAGTTCCTCCGGAACGTACTTCGTGCCGGACGCCTCTTCGTGGCCGCGCATGCGAAAGGTCTTCATCTCCAGGAGCGTCGGCCCCTCGCCGCGACGGGCGCGGCCCGCTGCGCGCTGCACCGCTTCGATGACCGCGAGCACGTCGTTGCCGTCGACTACTTCGCCGGGCATCCCGTAGCCTACCGCCGCCTGGGCGATGTCATCCACAGCAATAGCTACCTGCGTGGGCGTCGAAAGGCCGTAGCCGTTGTTTTCGACGACGAAGATGACGGGCTGCTTCCACACGGCCGCAAGGTTGAGCGCCTCGTGAAAATCGCCTTCGCGGGTAGCCCCGTCGCCGCAAAACGTGAGTGCCGTGTAGGGCTCGCCCCGTAGCTGAGCCGCCTGCCCGATGCCGCACGCTACCGGCAACATCGCCGCCATGTGTGAGATCATCCCCACAATCCGTCGCTCCGGCAGACCGAAATGAAACGTACGGTCGCGGCCCTTGGTGTAACCGCCCGCCTTGCCCATGAGCTGGCAAAACAACGGGCGCAGCGGCACCCCCCGCGTGGTCCACACCCCCAGGTTGCGGTGCGTCGGCAGGATGACGTCGCGCGCGTCGAGCGCCCAGGTACATCCTACGGCGACGGCTTCCTGCCCGTAGCCGCTGAACCACTTCGCCAGTCGATTCTGCCGGATAAGCCGCAGCATCTTCTCTTCGATCGCACGCGGCAATCGCAAGGCGCGATAGAGGGCTTTCAGATCCAACACGGCATCGATATCAGTCGGGGCGGAAGACATGTGGTTGTCTTTCTCAAGTTTCGTGTTGCCCTACGCGGCGGCATCAACGCGACCGGCGGCAGCAGGCTACCCTGCCCGCTCCTGCAATCTACAAAAACCCACCGTATGCGCCACCCGGCCCAGGCTCCCGGTTGTTCCGGTTTTTAATGAAAATGCGGGCTGAAATCAGGCGTTCGGTATTTGCATTCTGGTTAAGCATTCGCTAAACTGCTTCGCGCCTTACCCCGCCGTCGCCGCCATACCCTGCTTTCCGAGTCCGAGACCGTGACGCCACGCCAGATCGTCAAAATGGAGCTCTTCGACCAGGTTATCCGTCTGACCGAAGAGTCCCTACGCCTTTCTACGTCGCTGGACGGCGCCCAACGACGCACGCAGATCGATGAGGAACTGGTTCGCCTGTTCCAAAAAATTTCGGACCTCTCTACCGAACCTGTTCCCTACTGGTACGAAGCGAGTGCCGACGCGTCTTCCACGGACGCGAACCTGTCAAGAAACCCCTGAGCACCGCAGCGTTCTACCGAGCCGTGCCGACGATAGATTGAGCGGGGTTGCTCAGGCGCGAATTCGCAGCCAGGCCTGTTTGATACGATCACGCGCGGCCCCGTCATCGACGTACGTCTCTATCGCCTTCCACATTTGTTCGAGGACGTGGTGCCGTTCCCGTTGCTCAAAGACATCCGCGAGATGCCTGTAGCACTGGATGAGTTCCCATTCTATCTGCTCCCGCCGATAATAACCAGCGGCGGACCGAGGCAGACACGTGGCCTCATTCGTCAACTTCGCCACGCGATCAAGGAGTTGTTCTGTTTCGTGCAAGGCCGTACAAGCGCTAATGGAGAAATGGGTTTCCCGAACGATGACCATGACAATGACCATGCCAGGGCCAGAGAACCAGGCCGAATGATAGCTCGGGCGCTGTTTTCACGGCCCGGCAACCTACCGGATATTCACCGGTTGGACCCATTGCGATACAAAACCTGGTACGGCCCGCTGATCTCGTCGGTGGCCACACCAGAACGGCGCTGCCCGGCTATCCCGCGCGCCGCCCCGGTACACGGCGGTCCTCCGGCTCCTGATCGGGCAACGGTAGGGTACTACCTGCTCGGCCATCGCCTCGTTGCCAGGAAAACGGTATATTCGTTGAGGGTTCTTTGCGAGACGCGCTTCGGGATCAGGTTCCCGGACCTCCTGAGGCGATACCCTGATTCACGCGCAGCGCGTTGATCTTTTGGGCTCACCGGTGCTACGGATGCTCGCTGTCCTCTTGCTCCTTCTTCTGATTGTCGGTTTCGTCATCGCCTCGCTGCCGATGCGGATTTCGCGGGTCGCTCTGCAGAACTGCAAGCGCCTGGATGGCACCTGGAGCCCGAAACGCACGCTAAAAGAGTCTCAGAAGCTGGCAGACCTGTTCGGTGCCGTGCTGCTGGCCCTGGTCTGCGCCGTGACGATCACGGGCACCGCCTTGTTCATGGTAAACAGCTATATCATCCCCATTCCCATCGCCTTCAATATCTTCAGCGTCTTCGATGTGGACGTCGTTCAATGGGAAGCCAACATAGAAGAAGGCGACCTGGGCGACGTCGGTGCGCAATATGAGCAGTGGAGCCAGGAACAAGGTTTTTCCAGCGAGAGCGCGCGTTTCTGGCAAGATTTTCTGTGGGAGTACTGGCCGTCCCTCACACTCTGGGCCCTCGTGCTCGCCGGCCTCTTCTACTGGTTCATGGGCAAATTCTACGTGACGACGCTTGTGCGGTACAGCGAGCACGTCCTGAAACGCCAGAAGGCCTATCAAGCCTGGGATATGCGGAAGGCACTCCGACTAAAGCACCACGCCTGACGATCTTAAAATATCGAATCCCCTATCTAAAGTAATACTTTATCAGAATCCGATTACTCTTTGCAAGCCGGCATACTGGATCCTTTTTTCCGGTCAACATCCAGCAGACAAACAACCTATAGTTTCTCAAACCCGAGCCGGGCGCCAGCGTCAGAGGAATACGCTGACTAACACGAAGAGCCCGGCAACGATGGCAAAAACCCGCACAAACCGCGAAGGTCCCGGCGCCAGCATTTCTTGATAGGTACCGCTGGCTTCGTCGAAGTGGAAATAGCGATGCTTCGTCATGGTCTTAAACATCCGGGGCTCAAGCCCCCGTCCCCAGAGACAAACAAAGCCCTGCGCCTGAACAGGCGCAGGGCCTCTGCCTATGTTGGGGAGTGTGCGGTTTACCCCAAGTGCGCCGCACACTCCCCAATCCGCCCCATGCACTACTTGCTGGCTGTAACGCCTGGGCATGAATTAGCGGGTTGGAAGCACGATTGTCAACATCAAGTAAAAGATAGGTTGTAACATCTTCTAAGCCCCTGCAAGCACCTAATCTGGCATCATCTTGGGTGCAGGGGAGTTAATGACGATGGCTCAGGTTTAGCTTAATGCACCTGAAAAATGCTTATCGCGCCGGGAAAAAATAGACGATACCCACCCCGGCAAAAAGCGCGGTGTGCAGCCCGACATCGAGGTTGAAGGCTACTTGCTGCGTGGGGCTGTATTGAAGCCCCAGCACCGCGTTCACAATGGGCAAGAGGGCGGGTAGATCGAGGGGGTTGCGTATCTCGTCGGGTTCCGCATCCGTTTTTACCATGCAGAACGCGCGCTCATACCGGTTCGGCGGGCATTCGTAGTCCGTCTCCAGCACGGTGCCTCGTACGAAGCCCAGGCCGACGCCTATCCCGTACCGCACAGCCACATTGGGGTTCAACAGGTGTTTCCAGGTCGCATTGACGTCGAGACCGATCCAGGAAAAACCATCAAACTCCACCAGGGACGGATTATGGTCGATGTCATCGAGCCAGATTCCATCCTTCGGGCTCAGGTTGGCCCAGGACACGCCGATCGACGCCTCGAAGGAGCCTCTACGCCGGAACAGTTCGAAACCGAGCGACGGGCGGCTTACCCCGGACGGCGCGACCTCCACATAGCGCTCGAAGGCGCTTTGCGGGACGAAAAGACCACGCACGCGTATCCCGACGCCGTAGTAGACCGGGTGTTCTTGCACCAGGGTCCTTTCTTCTTCGTCAGCCCCGAGCGGCGTCTGCTGCCCCCAGGACGCAGCCGGCAGCATGAGGCCTGCCAGCAGGCCCAACAAAAGCGTACGCATATCGACTCCTTCAACGGTTGTCGTTGGACTGTACAGGCAACACCTGAAAGGCGAGCAGAAAAACCAGCAGCCCTCCCAGAAAAAGAACCGTGCTCCCGGTCATCAGGAGATAGACCCCCCCGAACAGGGTGAGCCCTTCCGCCAGGGCATACCCTACGAGCAATACGCCGGTTCGTTGCTCGCAAGTTTCCGCCCGGTCTGCACGCTGCTTCACCAACCACCCGCCCACAAGAACGCTGATCAGCACACCGTGGAAAAGGTACCGCAGCAACGAGGCCGTGTCCTCGTTGCCTGACGAAGCATAGGGGGATGGACGGCAGGATAGCGCCGCTACCCCGCCCAAGATACAAAGAGTCGACTTCTCGACGCTCGGCCTTCAGGGCCTGTCGGGAGGCGTCACGGCCAAGTATGCCCAGCGCTACTTGAGCCTCAAAGCCAAACCCGTCGACGCCATCGACCCCGACGAGAGCTTCTACGTGCCGGGGGCCAGTGGCCTGCTGACGGACATCGGCCTGCTCTACGAGGTGCCTTTTAGCCCGGCGCCGGGCACGCTCTACGCCGGCTTCGTCCTGTCCGACATCGCCCTCAAGAACTTCGACTACCAGTTTTCCTCCTACTGGGAGAACAACGCGGCATCAACAACCCAGGGGGGTCACCGTTGAGAAAGACCGCGGCGCCGGTCTATATTGTAATGGTTCCTGGTAACACGACAACGATCCTCTCCGTTGCGGGTGTTTGGGCGTATGGAAGTGCGGCAACAAAAACCCCTCCCATCCCCCACATATCCATATACCATGAGCGTGCGGGAACGTCGGCTTTTTACGAGGCAGAGATCCACCGCGTGACCCAGCGCTTCGGCAACGTAGCCCACGTCTGGAGCACCTACGCCTGGCGGCGCTCCGACGGCGGCCCGGTCGAAGGCCGGGGCATCAACAGCATCCAGCTCTACCATGACGGCACACGCTGGTGGATCACCGCCTGGATCTTCGACAGCGAGCGGGCCGACAATCCGATTCCGCCCGCGTTTTTACCGGCGGGCGAATGACGGAATCAACCAGGTCAAACGCGACGTCCAGGAAAGCTCCCTGCGCGCCATGATGCCTCCGGCACAGACCGTTTGCTCCCTCCTGCTCATCGCCCTGGTCGGTACGGGCTGTTCGCAGCACGCCTCAGACACCGGGACCACCCCGGAACATGAGAACACCGTCGCTATGGACCGCATCGCCGAAGCCTACGTCAAGCTCGTCCTGGCCGTCGGTCAACACGACGCCGGGTACGTAGACGCCTACTACGGCCCGGAGGCCTGGCAGGTGGACTCCGAAACGGCGAACCAGCCGCTGGATGCCATCCGGCAGCAAGCCCGGACGTTGATCGACGAACTGGCAACCCTTCCCGTCGCCGACGAGGCAGAGATCGTACGCCTGCGTCACCAGTATCTCGTCAAACAGCTCGAATCCCTCGTCGCACGGGTTGCCCTGCTGGAGGGCGCGACATTCAGCTTCGACGAAGAGTCCCGGGCCCTCTACGACGCCGTCGCACCCACCGAACCGGAGCGCCACTTTCAGGCCATCCTGGATCAACTGGCCCCCCTGCTCCCGGGCGACGGCCCGCTCGTCGAACGCTATGCCCACTTCAAGCAGGACTTCATCATCCCGCCCGAAAAACTCGACACCGTCTTCACCACGGCCATCGAGGAAGCACGCCGACGGACGCGTGCGTACATCGACCTGCCGCCCGGCGAGAGTTTCGTCGTTGAATATGTGACGGACAAGCCCTGGAGCGGGTATAACTGGTACCAGGGCGATGCCTACAGCCTCATCCAGGTCAACACCGACCTGCCCATCTACATCGACCGGGCGATCGACCTGGCTTCGCACGAAGGATACCCCGGACATCACCTCTACAACGCCCTGCTCGAACAGCACCTCGTCAAAGCACGCGGCTGGGTAGAGTTCTCCGTCTATCCGCTGTTCAGCCCGCAATCGCTGATCGCCGAAGGAAGCGCCAACTACGGCATCGAGGTGGCTTTTCCGCGCGAAGAACGGCTTGCCTTCGAACGCGACGTCCTTTTCCCGCTGGCGGGCCTCGACCCGAGCCGCGTGGAGGCGTACTACGCCGTCGAGGAGCTGGTGGGCCGCTTGAGCTATGCCGGCAACGAAGCCGCCCGCCGGTACCTTAACGGCACTATCGACGCCGAAGCCGCTGCGCAGTGGCTGGCGACCTACGCCCTGTCTCCCATCGACCGGGCCCGTCAGCGTGTACGCTTCTTCGACACGTACCGGAGCTACGTAATCAACTACAACCTCGGCAAAGACCTCGTCCAGGCCTACATCGAGCGACAAGGCGGTACAGCCGACCAGCCGTCGCGGCGGTGGCAAGCCTTCAGCGCCCTCCTCTCGTCGCCCCGTCTGCCCTCCGGCCTCCAATAAGACGGCTCACTCCGCCGGTACCATCCTGCGGCGGCACCCCTTGTCCATCCACTTCTTGCACCGGCATTTTTCTGCCGAGAGGTTATATTGAGGCTCCGTATTTGTCTTTTATTCCGATACGGGGCCTCGCCTCGTTCAACGCGCCTCCGTTACCCATCGCACCTCCTTACCCCCCAACCAACACGGGTGCTTTTCCATGCCTGATTCCTGGACACACAACAACCGTGCAGCCACGACGACCTGGCTGACGTTGCGGTTCCTCGCTCAAATCCCTAAAGACCTGGTCTTTGCCAAAGCCGGCACTCGAACCATGCAGGAGCTGCTGTTCTGGACCAACGCCTCTTCGGCGCAGGCGCGCCGGGTGGCCGCCAGCGGGCTGATCATTGAAATGGACTCCATCTTCCGCGACATCCGAGGTGCCCAATATGAAAACGGCAAAAGCCTGGAGACGGCCGTCAACGCCATACGGGACGTGCTGCTCAACGCAGACAAGACCGTCGCCGACCTGGCCGTGGTCAACGACGAACAATACCGCTTCTGGCAAGAAGATTGACATGCATCACCGTATCGGACTGGCCGCCCTCCTCTTGCTCAGCGCCTCGTGTCTGCCGCCTCGGGCCCATGCGCAAGAAGCCGGCACGACGCCGCTGGAAGATGTAAAAACACAGGTGTCCGCCACGCTGGGCGGGATCCTCGACCATCCGGCCGCAGGACTGGACTCCCTGTTCACCGCGCTGTTTAAGGACCCGGAGGGCATAGCCACCCTCAACAAAATCTGGCAAGACAACGTCCTCCCGAAGTCCCGTTTCTTGCGCAACCTCAACCTGGAGTTCAAGACATTCAAAGTAGACGACGCGGACTCGGTGCTCGGGCTCGGGTTCAGCTACTCGATCGCGCACGACCTGGCCATGCACCGCTTACGCCCTGCTGCGCAGGCCGGCTTGAGCCTGTCGTTCGCGGCGGAAGGTAACGTAGCCTTCGAGCAAGCGCTCAATCCGCAGGACTTTCTGGACTCGAAGTTCTCGTTTCACCTGTTCAAGTCGTGGGGGGGCACCATCGCCGTTGCGCAAGACGAGATCTTTACCCGGCTGAACGACCTGGAAACGACCCTGGCGATGATTGAGGACCCCGACTCCCTGCTCAACGCCCCGGCGTTGCGGAACTTCAATGCCCTGATGAGCCAGTACATCCGGGATCAGTTCTACCTCGATGTGTCGCTCACGGGTGGGCTGGAGGCCAACCAGAACTTCAGCGCGACCCAGTACACCTTCGGCGCCCGCCTGGGCCTTGACCTGAACCTGTGGCAACATGGGTATCTCAACCTGTTCGACTGGCCTTTCGCAGCGGTTCGCTACCTGTCGGGGTATGACGGCGTGCTCGAACCTCGCGGTGGTCAGTTCCCGATGGCGCTGTTCACCCTCGAACGGGTTCATCCTACCGAGGATCCGCTGCGCGAGATACTTGGCGACATCTCCGATTACACACGCCTCAGCATGGAAGTGACGTTTAAAACCGAGGTGGCCAGCGCTTCCTACTTCGAGGTCAACTTCCGTTACTACAAGGAGTTGGGAGCTTCCGAGGTCATCCGGCAAGCCGGCCTCGACGAGCAGGTCTACGTCACGGCCGCCCTGACGGCGCCGAACGGTGTCTTTGTCAGTTACACGACGGGTAAGCTCCCCTTCGATGCCCGGAATGATCAAATCTATCAGTTAGGATTCCGATACAATTTCTAAACGGGCTATATTGGGACCTTGCTGGAACACCCATAGACTGAACTACCATGCGCATCGTACGCCCTGCCCCTCGCCTCGCCCTGATGGCCGTCCTGGCTTCCGTGCTCAACCTGGCTTCGGCCTCACCTGCCCTGTCCCAGTCCTTTCCCACAGAAAACGCCGTCATGCGGCAGATGTGGGAAGAAGGTATCGAAAATTCGCGGACGGAGGTGCTGGCCCACAGGTTGATCGACTACGTAGGCCCCCGGCTGGCCGGCTCGCCGAACCTCGCCGTCGCCCAGGACTGGCTCCTAGAAACCTATGAAAGCTGGGGTGTGGCGGCCCGCAAAGAGGAATACGGCACCTGGAACGGCTGGCAACAGGGGATCCTGCATGTGGACATGCTCGCACCGAGGGTCCGAAGCCTCGAAGCCCACTTGCTGGCCTGGAGCCCCGGCACCGACGGCCCCGTGCAGGGCGAAGTTGCCCTGCCCCCCGAGGGATTGACGGAGACGACGGCGGCGCAATGGCTGGAAACCATCCGGGGCAAGTTTGTGCTGTTGTCGGCACCCGAGTTGATGTGCCGCGCGCCCCAGGAACTCGAAAAGTACGCCCGGCCCGAAACGGTAGCCCGGCTGGACTCGCTGCGCCTCGCCACACGGCGTGCCTGGGCGGAGCGCCTCCGGCCGCTTGGCGCCCGGGGAGAACTCACGGACAAGCTCGAAGAGGCCGGCGCCCTCGGCACCCTGACCTCCCTCTGGTCCGGCGGCTGGGGCGTCAACAAAGTGTTCAGCACCGGCAACCAGCGGGCCGTCGGCATCGACGTCTCCTGTGAAGACTACGGCCTGCTCGTCCGCCTCGCCGAGTCCGGCCATACGCCGGTGCTGCGCGTCAACGCCGAGGCCGAAGACCTGGGCGAGGTGCCGCAATTCAATGTGATTGCCGAACTCAAAGGCACCGAGAAGCCGGACGAATACATCCTGCTCGGCGCCCACCTGGACTCCTGGCACTCCGCCGGCGGCGCTACGGACAACGGCACCGGCACCATTACGATGCTCGAAGCGATGCGAATCCTGTCTAAGACATACCCCCGGCCGAAGCGCACCATCCTGGTGGGTCACTGGGGTGCTGAGGAGGTAGGCGCCATCGGGTCGAACGCCTTCCGCGAAGACCACCCCGAGGTCATCGACGGCCTCCAGCTCGCCTTCAACCAGGATAACGGCACCTGGCGCTTCGAAAAAATCGAGGGGCAGGGTATGCTCGGCATCGCCAGCCACCTGCCCCGGTGGATGGCAGAAATCCCGACCGAGTTTTCCGAACATATCGCCCTCGAACTACCCGGCCCTCAGGATAACCGGGGCAGCGACCATATCTCCTTCCTCTGCGCAGGCGCACCGAGTTTCCGCCTGCAATCCCCCTATGACGAATACCGCCAGTACACGTGGCACACCAACCGCGACACGTACGACAAGATCGTGTTCGACGATTTGAAGGAGAACGCCACCGTAGCGGCCATGCTTGCCTACAGGGCCTCAGAGGATCCCGAACGCGTAGGGCGCGAGCAGGCGTTGCTGCCGATTGACCCGCGTACGAACCAGCCGCGCCCCTGGGTGCAATGCCGGGAGGCCAGGCGCTCTCCGCGCTAATGGCCTCGAATACATCAATGACCCTCCTGGGAGCACGCTCCGAGGTATCCGTCTAAGGAAGCGGTTGCTTTCCGATGCAAGCATCGCGGTAGGCGACCCGTAAAAGAATCAACCTGTGAGCAAATCAGGATCTACCGAGTCTCTTCAGCGGGCGACGAGGGCCTGCACGCTGAAGTAGCGGCGTTCGTCCGTCCACACCTGCTCCACGGCGAACCCGGCGGAGGCAGCCAGGACCGCGAAATCACGGAGGCTGTATTTGTACGAATACTCGGTCAGGATCGTCTCCCCCTTGTGAAAAGAGAACGGCACGCCGTCGATGCGCACCCACTGGTCTTCCCGGCTGACGAGGTACATCTCGATGCGGCTGCTCGCCTCATTGAAGACCGCCCGGTGGTCGAAGCGCGCGAGGTCGAACGTACCGCCGAGTTCGCGGTTGATGCGCGCCAGTACGTTTTTGTTGAAGGCCGCTGTGACGCCCTGCGCATCGTTGTAGGCCGCTTCGATGACGCCGACGTCTTTCCTGAGGTCGACGCCGATGAGCAACCCGCCCCCGGCGCCGACGATCCTGGCCAGGCGCCGGAGGAAAGCACGGGCCTCGGCGCGGTCGAAGTTGCCGATGGTAGAGCCGGGAAAGTAGACTACGGGACGCGCTCCATCGAGGTCGGGCAGGTGAAACGCGGTGGTATAGTCGGCGCAAACGGGCAAGATCGGCAGGTCCGGATACGACAGGGCAAGCTGCGCCGCCGAGGCCAACAGGTGTTCTCTGGAAATGTCGATAGGCACATACCCCGCCGGCTCGGAGAGATGGTCGAGCAAGATGCGCGTCTTGAGGCTGCTGCCGCTTCCGTACTCGACGAGCAGACAGCGCGGCCCGATGCGTGCCACCATCTCCTCGATGTAGGCCCGCATGATCCCCATCTCGGTGCGCGTCAGGTAGTACTCCGGCAACTCCGTGATCCGGTCGAACAGGTGAGACCCGCGCACATCGTAGAAGAACTTGGGCGGGATCGTTTTCTGAGACTGCCTCAACCCGGCCTGTACTTCGTCACGAAACGAATCCGTCTCCGGGCAGAGGTCGATGAGGTGTATTGTATCGGGCAGGTCGACGTTCATAAAGCGTCATGGGTCATGGGTCGTTTATCCCTGATCACGGGTCGTTCATTCCTGGTCATGGGTCATGGTGAGCAGCAGGATACCACGGACCAATGACTACGCACTACGGACTGATGACCAAGAACGACGCACCTGTTAATTCACAGAAAAGATCGCACAGCATTGAGCATGCTCACCCATCCTTCGCCAGCCGTATGCCCATAAACTGCCAGGTCGCATCGGGGGGGAAAAAATTGCGGTAGGTAGGCCGGATGTGGGTGGCCGAGGTAGCACACGAGCCGCCTCGCAGGACAAACTGGTTGCACATGAACTTGCCGTTGTACTCGCCCAGGGCGCCGGGCAGCGGTTCATAGCCGGGATACGGCGCATAGGGGCTGCGCGTCCATTCCCACACGTCGCCGTAGAGTTGCAGGAGCGAAGTGGACGCGCCGGCGGCCTCGGCAGGCACCGGATGATACTGCCCATCTTCGACGAAGCGCCCCCGGACCGGCACCGTCGCGGCGGCAATTTCCCATTCCTGCTCGGTAGGAAGCCGGGCGCCGGCCCAGCGCGCGTAGGCGTCGGCTTCGAAGTAGCTGACGTGGCACACCGGCTCGTCCGGGTCCACCTCGCGCATCCCGGCCAGGGTGTAGTGCACCCAGCGGCCGTCGCGTTTCTCCCAGTAAAAAGGCGCCGTCCACCCTTGTGCCTCGCAGCTAGCCCAGCCCATCGAAAGCCACCCTTCGGGCCGCCTGTACCCGCCGTCCTCCACGAACGCCAGGTATTCTCCATTGGTGACGAGCCGGTTGACCAGTTGAAAGGCGTTCAGGTATACCCGGTGCCGAGGCCCTTCGTTGTCGTAGAAAAAGCCGTCGCCGGCATGACCGACCTCGTACAGCCCTTCGTCAAAGCCGACCCAGGCCAGCGGCGGTGCGGAGCCTCCGGCGACAGGGCTGTGCGGACGATAGACCGGGCGCAACGGATTCACCGAAAAAACGTGCTTGATGTCGGTCAGCAGCAGTTCCTGGTGCTGTTGCTCGTGGTGAAGCCCGATCGCGACGAGCGGCGCCAAGGTGCGCATCGCGTCGTCGTCCGCCGCGTCGAGCAGGGCAAGCATATGTTCGTCCACGTAGGCCCGAAACGCGTACACCTCGGCGACGGTGGGGCGGGACAGGTAGCCGCGTTGCGCCCGGCAGTGGCGCTCGCCGGCCTGCACGTAGTACGAGTTGAACAGGTAGGCGTACTGGGGATCGAGAGGCACATACCCCGGCAGATGAGGGCGCAGGATGAACGTCTCGAAAAACCAGCTTACATGGGCCAGATGCCACTTGGCGGGGCTGACGTCGTTCATCGTCTGGATGACGTAGTCCTCCGTTTTGAGCGGCTCGCACAGGTGTTCCGAAAACTGCCGTACCGTCTGATATCGTGCCGCCAGCGACGGCGTCGCAGGCAACTCCGTGAGCAGGTCCGGCGAAGACCGGGGCATGTCTATGGGCATCGGGGAATCGCGTGGGTGGGTGAGCAGGTCGCAGGAGCAAGCCCCCAAGCCGATAGGCCGGGGCATTACGTCGAAGAAACGGCGGGGCCTCTCCACGGATCCTCCGAAAGCCTCGGCGGACCCAGCCTTTACCGTATTGTAATAAGTAGCCGTCCCCGTACCCGCGTTACGCCATCCGGTCTTTTTATCCTGTCGCCCTTGTACGCGACCAAAAGGTCGTCTTCTCGACCGAGCCTGTTTGACGGCGCGCAGAAGGCTCCGCGGATAGCGGCTTGATCACGGGGCTTCGTTGCGGGGGTCCGGGTAGCGAAACCGAAAGCCGAGCTGTTCTTTCAACTTGCGGTTGCTGACGATTTTAAACGAGCGCGTTCCCTCCTCGACGAAGCCGGGCGGGTCCAGGCCGAGGCGTTGGGCGGCACGCGTGTAGACGGCGGCACGCGTCGGATGGGCGTCGGCGCAGACGTTGAAGACGTCGGCCCGAACGTCTTGCACGATGATCGCCTCGGCGACGGCTACCGCGTCGTCCCGATGGACCAGGTTGACCGGGGCCTGGCCGTTATCGAGGTGCGTGCGCCCGGCCAGGAAGCGCCCGGGCGCGCGGTCGTAGCCGTAGAGGCCGGCATAGCGGAGCACCGTGGCGTCGAAGTGAGGGTCTTCCTGAAAGCGACGTTCCGCGTCGAGCAAGGCCCGTCCCGAAAGGCTCCACGGTCGCGGCTTGCCGGCGTCGCCCTCGACGACGGTGCCGTTCATCGACGCATAGACCGACGTCGAGCTGGCGAAGACGACGAAAGCGATGGGACTATACGTCAACTCGGTGAGGAGCGCATCGACCACGGCCCCGAAGTACGCGTCTACGTCCGGCCGGCGGCGGCCCGGCGGTATGTTGAAAAAAAGCACGTCGGCCCGGAAAAAATCCCCGACCTGATCCCCATGCAGCCAGGGATCGAGCGTGAGGAGATACGGGGTAATGCCGGCCTCGGCGAGGCGGTGCTGCTTGCCGGGCGTCGTGGTGGAGCCGTTGACGCGGTAGCCGCGCTGCACGAGCCGTTCGGCCAGCGGCAGCCCGAGCCAGCCACAGCCCAGGATGCTGACCGTTTTTTTGTATTTTTCAGGAACGTGGTGCATGGTAGGTATACGGAACGTGATGAAGCCGAACGGGTAGGGCTGTCAGTCGATTCAAAGATGCTCTGGTCGTACCTGCCGACGACGGCTACCACCGACCGCAGGCGGCCCTTCCTCAACGCCGCGCTGCCCACGACGATCTGGGTGGCCCTGCCGGCGTTTTTCTTCGAGGCCGTCTTTCCGGTTCTGTGAAGGTTGACCTTAGCGATGCACGATGGATCCGATGCTTGAGCAAAAACTGGCCAACCTGCCCACGCGCCCCGGCGTCTACCAGCACAAGGATGCCGACGGCACGGTGCTGTACGTGGGCAAGGCCAAGAACCTGCGCACCCGCGTGCGGTCCTACTTCCAGGAAAGCCGCCCGAAAGACGGACGCCTTCAGGTGATGATCCGCAAAATCGCCGACGTCGAAGTCATCGTCACGGACACCGAGGCCGAGGCGTTGATCCTGGAAAACAACCTCATCAAGAAGCTCAAGCCGCGCTACAACGTCAACCTCAAAGACGACAAGACCTACCCGTTCATCTGCATCAAGCATGAACGGTTTCCCCGCATCTTCCCGACGCGGCGCGTGCAGAAGGACGGCTCGAAATACTTCGGGCCGTACACGGACGTCAAGAACATGAGGCTGGCGCTGAAGACGATCCGCTCGATCTTCAAGCTGCGCACCTGCACGCTGAACCTGGCGCCGGAACCCATCGCCGCCGGCAAATACCAGCCGTGCCTCGAATACCACATCAAGCGCTGCGCGGCGCCGTGCGTCGGCTACCAGACCGAAGCGGCGTACGACCAGACCGTCGCGCAGATCGAAAAGCTGCTCAACGGCCACACCGAGGCGTTGATTGCGCTACTCCAGGACGAGATGAAACGCGTCGCCGCCGACCTCAAGTTCGAAGAAGCCGCCACCCTGCGCGACCAGATCGAAGCCCTCAAGCAATACGCCGAACGGCAGAAGATCGTCAGCCAGGACTTCGTAGACCGCGACGTGTTCGCCCTGTCTGCCGACCGGGAGGAAAACATCGCTGCCGCTGTGCTGTTCAAGGTGCGCGAAGGAAAGATGGTCGGGCGCCAGCACAAATACCTCCGCCGCATCGAGGACCGCACTGATGCCGAACTGTTGCAGACGTGGCTGGAGCACTATTACACCGAGGCCACGTTCTTCCCGGATGAAGTCTACCTCTCCACCGAGATCGCCGCGCCGGAACCGCTGGAGGACTACCTGCGCGAGCAACGAGGCAAGAAGGTCATCGTCCGCGTACCGCAACGCGGTGAGAAAGCGGACCTGATGAAGATGGTCGAAGCGAACGCCCGTCTCCTGCTCGACGAGTGGAAGCTGGCCCAGATGAAACGCGGTGAGGAGCGCATCCCGTATGCCGTGAAGGCCTTGCAGGAGGACCTGCGCCTGCCCCGGCTGCCGTGCCGCATCGAATGCTTCGACATCTCGCACCTGGGCGGCACCGGCACGGTAGCCTCCTGCGTCGTCTTCGAAAACGGCCAGCCGAAAAAGCGCGACTATCGCACCTACAAGATCCGCAGCGTCGACGCCGGCAAGCCCGACGACTTCCAGTCGATGCGGGAGGTCGTCGCCCGGCGGTACCGGCGGGTGCTCGAAGAAAACGGTCCCTGGCCGGACCTCGTCGTCATCGACGGCGGCAAGGGGCAACTGTCGAGCGCCGTCGAGGCCCTGCAACAGACCAACGTCTACGGTCGATTCGCCGTCGTCGGGCTGGCCAAGCGGCTCGAAGAAGTCTTCTTCCCCGGAGACACAGACCCCCGGCACATCGGAAAGGCAAGCGCGTCGCTTCAGCTCCTGCAACGCGTCCGCGACGAAGCCCACCGATTCGCCGTGAAGAATCAGCGTAACCAGCGCAAGAAGATGCTGCACTCCGAACTGCTCGACATCCCCGGCATCGGCGCCAAGACCGCCCAGAAGCTGCTGAAGGCGTTTGGTTCCGTCAAACGTGTACGGGAAGCCCCGGAAGAAGTCCTCGCTGCAGTGGTCGGCCTCAAGACGACGGCCGCGATCCGGGCGTATTTCGACAACGCATCGCCCTAGCAACCTCCTGGGGCACATGGCAAGCAAATAGGGATCTTCCCTATACACAATGATCCGCGCAAACAGGATTTTAAGGCCTTCCGTGGCCGGGGCTCGCCCCTTGCCGTTTCAAACAGTATGTTGTGCCCGCATGCCGTCGCTACACGGGCAGGGAAGTGCTCCCGGTGCAGCACCGGGCCCCAGAGTCCTGTTGCGCTTGTACTACGGCTAAAGTAATGACGCCATGTTCGATTTTTTGCAGGCACTTTTCGACTCCGATTTTATGCCGCACGGGCAGTGCTACTTCTGGCGCCCGGGCATCCTGTGGCTGCACGTCGTCTCCGACTCGCTCATCGCGCTGGCCTACTACTCGATTCCCGTGGCGCTCTTCTATTTCGTGCGCAAGCGCCTCGACCTGACGTACCGTTGGATGTTCGTCCTGTTTGCCGCCTTCATCCTGCTCTGCGGCACCACACATCTGCTGGAGATCTGGTCCGTATGGCACGGTACCTATCGGCTGACCGGCCTGGTGAAAGCCGTAACCGGCCTGGTTTCCATCAGCACAGCCATGCTGCTATGGCCGCTCATTCCCGACGCCCTCAAACTGGCCAGCCCCGTAAAGCTACAGTCGATGAACGAGCGGCTGACCCGCGAGATCGCCGAACGACGCCAGGCCGAGCAGGCTCTGCGCGAGAGCGAAGAACGATTCCAGCTGGCCATCGACGGGGCTGATAGTGGCATCTGGGACTGGTTCGACATCGAGCAAGATGCCGAATGGTGGTCGCCGCGCTTCTACGAACTCCTCGGCTACGAGGACGGCGAGATAGCAGCCAGCCTCACCCGGTTCAAAGCCTTGCTCCACCCGGACGACCGCGCGCGTACCGCTGCGCTCGTGGAAGCCCATTTTGAACGGGGAGAACCCTTCGATATCGAGTACCGCCTACGGACGAAGCCGGGCGCGTATCGATGGTTTCACGCGCGGGGCACCGTGCGGCGGGACGAGGCAGGTGCCCCGCGCCGCATGGTCGGTTCGATCACCAACATCCACGAACGCAAGCTGGCCGAGGAAGCCCTCCTTACTGCACACGAGGACCTGGAACGGCGCGTCGCGGAACGCACGCAGGCCCTGGTCGAAGCCAATACGCGCCTGGAACGAGAAATTGTGGTGCGCGAGAAGGCCGAAGCCCACCTGCGTCTCGTCGTAGAAGCCTCTCCGACGGCCATGATCATGGCCAAGCCTACGGGTGAGATTGTCCTCGCTAACACGCAGGCGGAAAAAGTCTTCGGCTATAGCCGCGACGCCTTCCTGGGGCTATCGGTCGATACGCTCGTACCCGAACGGTACCGCGGGAACCACGCCTCGTATCGAGAAGCCTTCTTCGTTATTCCCCAGGCGCGTCCGATGGGCGCAGGCCGCGACTTATTTGCCCGGCGCAAAGACGGCAGTGAGTTTCCCGTAGAGATCGGCCTGACCCCGCTCGAAATGGGCGACGAAATGCTGGTCCTGAGCACCATCGTAGACATCACAGCCCGTAAAGAGGCGGAACAGGCCCTCGCCGAGAAAGCCGAGGTCCTCACGCGCGCCAACGAAGAACTCGAACAGTTCGCCCGCATCGTCTCGCACGACCTCCAGGAACCCCTCCGCACCGTCAGCA